>WLWD01000592.1_pt1 | contig 79754 bp, 51 predicted proteins | sample 6712731 | NCBI WGS metagenome assembly WLWD01 (sample SAMN12718690, study PRJNA576275) | sponge metagenome | isolation source: marine sponge | host: Mycale hentscheli | place: New Zealand: South Island, Marlborough, Capsize Point | collected 2014-11-01 | reverse complement strand
TACTTCAGCAAGCAGTCGAAACGTTGGGTTGAGTTTTAATTAACACTAATGACTGTTATAATGACAAAATTCGCTAATATAATAATGATGATAAATCATGCATTCAACAATACTTACCTGTCATGATTATGCAGTTTATTATCATCAGTAAATGATGCATGAACACTTCTGATTTGAAACTGCAAAGAGTATGTAAAAAGTGTGTAAAGTGTCCTTTCAATGCCATGTTAAAACTAACCTGTAGTTCAGGAGGGCTTCGTCGACTCCGTTTTTTACCCTCAGAACTGGTCTCACAGCTACTGCAGCCACTTGCAGAACATGGAGCCAACACTGGTGGATTCTGCTCAAGTGTTGACACTCTGGACTCTATGCTATCTAGCTTGTCGCATATAGTATCTAGCTTACTTTCCATTTTTTGCATATAACTAAAAAATGAACCAATTTGTGAGTGACTTTCATGCAAATTGTCTCCATTTTGTGGTAGAATGTCTCCTGGTAGCCATTGAAACCCTTCATCAGCCCTAACTCTCTCTCGACTTTGAGGGGTTACACTAGTCCTGCCAAGCACACATATTGAAAGTTTAATAAGTAGAACACCATTAATCAGGAACTCTACAATGATTGACACATAAAAGAACAAAGTAAACTATTTTAAAGAATAATCTTGCATTAGATAATGTGCATAAAGTTATTGATTATTTTTTCAGGCAATCTGACTTAGAAAGCAAGCTAGCTTGAAGATATTTTTTTTATTGATATGGTCAATGATACCACTGAAAACAGGTCTTGAAGTTCATGATAGTATCTGACTGGATATAGTAAGTACTTGCCACAAGTTTGTCTGAGAACTGCAGCAAGATAACAAAATTTTGCACCATCAGCCAGCATAATTGTGAATGTTTTTCATGCAAGTATTGTGCATGTATAATAGACTGTCATTAATCCACAAGACTATTTATAGTCCAGCAGATAAGTGAAGATTTATGGGCGAATCGTGCCTTTGACGATACAAGCGTGAAATTTGGCACACATGGAGAGGACACCCTAAGGAAGATTTTTGGCTATGGGGCCATCGCACATTTCGCTTGCAACGAAAATGGCGGCTTTTAAAAAATGGCTGCCACCCAGTATCATTTTAATGGTAGCTCAGGTTGATTCTCTTGACTAATCCTACATTTTAAAAGATGGAAAATGCAGTGGTACTATTTACAAAATGCCAGGAACTGGCCGCCATTTTCAAAATGGCTGCTATAACTTATTCTTTTGCCAAAATCTCAGATTCAAAAACCACCTAGCTTAATTAGCCATGGCAGCTGCTGACCTTGACATGACACCTATTAACATTTGCATTGACCACCCTGTGCTAGCAGCTGCAAGCTTCTAGCTAGCTGTTGCATCAGTTCTTATGTGCATGCCTTGAAGGACAATGGCCAAACTGTACAAGGTTGTGGACCCTGATGAGCCTCAAACTTCAGGTCAGTGTTTAACAACAAACTGGGATCTTTGTGTTCTGTGTCAGGAAGAGACTGTTGAGATCCTGAAATGTCCAGCTATTTCAGCTCGTGGCACAGAGGGGGCAGGGTACAAGACCTTAGCGGAGAATCTTGAAGCATTTGACAGGATCAGTTGTCTGCCAGGAACCCTAAAACTGTCAAGACTGGATGAGGGTATGAGTATCGAGGCAACATTCCGGCTTCACAAGGCCAAATGGCATGACTCTTGCAGACTACAGTTTAACAAAACAAAACTTCAGAGGGCTGAGAAGAGGAAAATGCCTGACGAACCTAATCCAGAACCAAATCCCCGCAAATTCACCTGTCTGAGCAGAGAACACGAACATCATTCAACGGAGACATGCTTCTTCTGTGGAAAATCTGCAGATGGGGATACACTGCGTAATGCATCAACTTTTGAGGTTGACATTCATGTGAGGCAGTGTGCCCTCAAGTTGCAGGACAAACCCCTTCTAGCCAAACTCAGTGCTGGAAATCTCATTGCCCAAGAGGCAAAGTACCACCCTCAGTGTCTTGCCTCTCTGTACAATAAAGCACGGGACACAAAAGAACCAGAATCTAGTGTGGATGATATTAACCATGGTATTGCATTTGCTGAACTTGTCTCATATATTGAGGAGGTACGTATGGACAGTTTCATTGCACCAGTGTTCAAACTAATGGACCTGGTGAATCTCTATCGTACCAGGCTGGAACAACTGGGAACGCACGTGACAGGGCGTATACATTCCACCAAACTGAAGAACAGAATACTGAGTTACTTCCCAGACATGAATGCTCACATCCAAGGCCGTGATGTGGTCCTCATATGCAACAAGAATGTCGGTGCTGCATTGAAGAAAGCATGCGAGCATGATACTGACAATGATGCTGTTCATCTAGCCAGAGCTGCTAAGATAGTGAGGAAAGACATGTTGAAGATGAAGAATGAGTTTAGTGGCTCATTTGATGCCCAGTCCCAGGAGAAGTCGGTGCCAGTTTCACTCTTGGCACTAGTGTCCATGGTGTTGAATGGCACAAACATTACAACCCAGCTCAGTTCTGCATCTATGCCTCAACCAGCAATCACCCTCTCACAGCTACTCATGTACAACTGTTCAGCACACCAGAGCAAAGCTGCCACCACAGCTAGGCACAGCCAACAGAGAGAGACACCACTGGCCATATATTTGGGGACCATGATTCATACGAAAACCCGTAAACGAGTCCTTGTGGACACTCTCTTTAGCCTGGGACTGTGCATTTCGTATGATCGGGTACTGGACATATCTACAGAATTGGGGAACAAGCTCTGTGATCACTATGAAGTGGTAAAAGCCGTCTGTCCTCCTCAACTCAAGGGTGGTGTGGTTACAAGTGCAGCAGTTGATAATATAGACCACAATCCCAGTTCTACGAGTGCATATGACTCGTTCCATGGAACTGGAATATCCCTCTTCCAACATCCAGATGATGATTTCACTGGGGTTCAGCAGAATTTTGCAACCGTTCCAGGTGACTCCCAGAGAGGTCCCAAGAGAAAGGCAGCTCAACTGCCAAACACCTACACCAATGTGCCCCCTGTTGCTCCACTCAGACAGGTTCCTCCCATACCATTGCTTAATGGACCCAACCAAGCAGATTGTCAGCTGATACCACAAGCTTTGCAGATGGAGTATAGGTATGTTTACATCAGATACATCACACTGCATATTACTTATCTGTTTCACAGGTGGCTAGAGCAGATGAAGTCTGTACTTGATATTGGCACCCTCCAAGTGGATGAAACCATCTCATGGGCAGCATACCATGCTAGCCTCCAGCCATCAACATCAGAGAACAGTGTTGCACTCACTTCTCTACTTCCCCTCTTCTATGATGAGGCCAAGTCTGTAGCCATGATTCGCCATTCCATGGATGTAGTGAAAAGGGCAGTAGAGATTCTCAATCCTGGTCAGACTCCCATCATCACTATGGATCAACCACTGTATGTAGTTGCCAAACAAATTCAATGGAGTTGGCTGGAGACTCACGGCGAAGACCGCTTTGTCGTGATGCTTGGTGGGCTTCATGTTGAGATGGCAGCTCTCAAGACACTCGGTGACATCCTGGAGGGGAGTGGGTGGACAGGAGCACTTGTGCAAGCTGGAGTTGCTTCTTCTGGGACAGCAGATTCTTTTTCTGAAGGCCTCTCATGTAACACGCATGCGACGTGCTCACCAAGTCACAGCCAGCAGCCTATATCTTCTGCAAAAAGCTTACACTGAGTACAACAAAGATCTGGGTGAGGGAGATGATCCGGCATCACTGGAAGACTGGTGCACAGAAAGAGCAGCATCGTGTCCCCAGTTTCACTTCTGGTGGATCATCTTGCAGCTAGAACTCATGGTGATGATCTATGAGCGATCAATCAGAGAAGCTAATTTCCCGCTCTATATTGATGCCCTGACCAAGATTGTGCCTTGGTTCTTTGCCTTGGGACATGTCCACTACGCTAGATGGCTACCAATCCACTTGCGTGATATGATTGCACTGAAACACACCCATCCTGATGTTTACAGTGAGTTCCTGAAAGGAAAGTTTACTGTGAAGAAGACAACACACCATTTCTCAGCTATGGCCATTGACCAGGCACACGAGCAGAACAATGCCTCTGTGAAAGGTGATGGTGACGCTGTGGGTCTGACAGAAAACCCTGCAGCTCTGCACCACTGGATGGTGTCTGGTCCCGAGATGGCACGTGTGATTGGAGAATTCGAAAGCTTCATTGAAGAGAGGAAGAAGACTGACACCCGGCACCATGAGCAAACATATATATTGCATCACAGATACGTGATGGAAACCTGGATGAGTTCTTTGAACATGAAAATCAGGCTTGTCCACCATCATTATCACAAATGGGTAAGCTGAGAACTGGCACCAAGTCAGACCTGCTAGGCTGTTTGGAAGACCTGGTTCCTTCACAAGGAAATTCACCCAGCCCAAGGGTACAGGTCAGTATCATCGATGGGGCTGCTATTGTGAACATGCTATGGCCTGGTGCTACCAAGACGTTTTCTGACTATGCTGAGCAAGTGTTCATACCACATATCATGTTACAGCAGCAGCATGTTAGCAGATTGGATGTGGTATCTGAAGGCTGAAACTCGTAGCAAGAGAGGGAAGGGAGTTCGTAGACGTGTTGAGCCACATAATGCAATTCCTGGAAACTGGCAGGAGTTTCTCCGTATCGATGACAACAAGGTTGAGCTGTTTCCTTCTTAGCAACTTACATTTCAGCCCTTGACACTGGCAAGCAGATAATCACCACCCATCGTGCTGAAGTCATCTGTACTCGATCCCGAGATACATCAGGTCTTGCACCATGCTCCCATGAGGAGGCTGACACCCGCATCTTTCTGCACTTAGAAGATGCTGTGAAGGAAGGGTACACCAAGGTATCAGTACGGACAGTGGACATAGATGTACTAGTCCTTGCAGTGACAGCAGCCCAACGCCTCAACACCACTGAGCTGTGGTTTGCATTTGGAACAGGAAAACGTTTCCGGCATTTAGCAGCTCATGAGATGGCAAAGGCACTAGCCTTTACTGGGAGTGACACTGTGTCATCTTTTTGTGGCAGGGGCAAGAAGACTGCGTGGGACACATGGATGAATTTCGATGAAATAACCACTGCCTTCTGTGACTTAGCTGCCACTCCAGATATCAGTGTCATCAATGATTGGATTGAGCCTCTGGAACGATTTGTGATATTGCTCTATGACCGCACTAGCAGCCAGGAATCAGTCAATCAGGCACGCAAGCAGCTGTTCACCCAGAAAGGTCGAACAATCGATGGACTTCCCCCAACAAAGGCTTTACTAGTACAGCACACATAGAGGGCTGCCTACCAAGCTGGTCACTGCTGGGGACAATTAATGGTTGCAGCCCCTGAACTCCCATCACCGGGTGACTGGGGGTGGAAGCGGAAGGACCCGTGCGGATGGGAAGTTCACTGGACAACTCTACCAGAAGCAACCCAGGCATGTCGTGAACTCCTCAAGTGTGGGTGCAAGAAGGGGTGCAGCAAAGGAAGGTGCAAGTGTGCCAAAGCATCACTTCAGTGCACTGCCCTTTGCCACTGTGGTGGATCATGTTCTCAGAACTAACCAACATTATGAATTTTTTTTTTTTAGTAGTTGCTAGCATGTTATGAAGAGTACCACTGCATTTCCCATCCTTTAAAATGTAGGATTAGCCATCAGAATCTTGTTTTCAAACCAACATGTCTCTAGAAATAATAATGGATGGCGGCCATTTAGAAAACGGCTGCCATTTTTGTTGCGAGCGAAATGTGCAATGGCCCTATAGCCAAAAATCTTTCCTAGGGTGTCCTCTCCATGTGTGCCAAATTTCACGCTTGTATCATCAAAGGCACGATTTTTTCATGTATCTGCTTGACTATTAGTAGTAGGGAAAGGTAAGAGCTTTAGACGACACATCTAAGATTGTGAATTAAAGATCAAGGAAACTCAGCTCATAGACACACCAGAAAACAACAAGTTATGATTAGAGCTTTGTGGATGCTGACTGGTGTGCAAATTATCCTTCAGGATATATTACGTAGAATGCATACCCACCAGTTATCTTGCTGTTTATGTTATCACCACAAAGAGTTTGACATCCTCAACCTCTGTGGAGGAAGGACCTCAGCAAGAAGATAAAACATCAGGTTAAGTTATATTTATATTGGTGTTAAAGAGAATAAGTGCTACTGTTATACTCACAAGATGGTTTATCTAATGTACCCTACCTTAACCTAACATAGTCTTTTGCTGCTACTGTACCTAATAGCTAAAGGTATTTTACACCTTACCTAAAGGGTTTTAAGGTACTTTACCTAAAGTGTTTTAAGGTGGTACTTAATAGCTAAGGTACCTTACCTAACTATTCAAAATATTGCTTGTATACTTAACCTTTATGAAAAACATCAGTTAAGAGATAAGATATCTTCATGAAATACATCATAAAAGAAATGATATCCAGTACACACAAGGTCACAAGTATTTTAAGACTGGCACCTTTGAATGAAGTTATATCCTGCTATTACGATGAAAACTGAAAACTATACCAATAGAGAGAACAACTTCTCCACAATGTTCTTGTGTTCATGCAAAACTTCAATTTGAGGACAAGTTCTATACAGTGGACCAAAATACTGTCTCTAGTGTGTCCGCTATTTGAAGTTTTCTGAATGTACCTTAATTTATGAAAGGAAATTTCACTGGGATTGATTTAACATTGAATAAAACATCTAAAACATCAAATAAAGTGAAACTGGAACCACTTGATGTGTTATTAACCTTTAGCACATGTGCACAAGGAACAACTCAGTAAGCTGGTCTATTTGACAAGATAACAGTGAACAATCCACTGAAAGTCAAAATTTTTGTTCAAAAGCTCAATAGCACACTTGCTGCAGTAATACAAAAATGTCCTAATACTGTAATATTGTGATACTCCTCCTGATGTCATATCATATATCTTTATGTTGCACTACCTTGTATAGTTAATGATGATGATGACTTAAGTTGTAATTGTACCTAACGTTGTGGTTTTACCTTGTTGTAAGTATACCTTACCTAATGCTGGTTACAAATGATGAGTTGCAACTTTACCTTACCTAATGCTGACATTGTATTTTACTGATTTTGTGGTTTTACTTTGCAAGGATATCGTACCTAATGCTGCAACCAACACATTAAGTTGTGTCACTTTGACTATTATAAGAAGTGCCTGTACCAATCACACTTAACAACAAATTCTATAGAAAATTACAATTTCATCTCAACAATGAATTAAAAATGGGTGCTTTTCACTTCTTTGATGAAAGTACAAACAATACATTAGGTAAGAATTTATTTTGTAAAAAATACATCAGATAAGGTATCATTTTAAAATATTTATCTACTCTAAAATATCCTTCATAAACAATACCCACATGAAAGTGGCTAAACCACTGGTGGCTAGTGCCAGGAGGGGGTCCTGGGTTTGATTCCCCTGCGACAATGGAAATTTTTCTTCACCTTTTGCCTTTGCTTTTATTTAGACCTCTTTGATTGAGAAAGGTATGTTCTGAATTAGAGACTAATCAGCTATCACAAACTAATCTCATCCAGTACTTTATTTGTTTTCATTCCGCATTGTTTCAAAAGGTAATGAAAGAGAAAATGAATCTAACAATATATTTTAAAATAGGGCAGAAAAAGGTTAAAAAATGTATTTTCATGAATAATAATTGGGTCAAGTCAGGTAAGGAATTGGTATAAAAAAATGCACCAGGTAGGTATCCTTCACATCAAATTAATATTTCAGGTAAGGTATTTACCAGAAAGTGATGTCAAGTAAATAATATACAATGTAATGGATATATTTGTAATACATCCTGTACGTTATGATGATATCTAGTAATTACTTACCGGTCCCTCATAGAATGGCTACTACCAGAATAAATTCTCAGATTACGTGGAGTATTAGATCCAACACTGCATATGAAAATAACAATAGAAAAATCTAATAGCAAATTTTCTCAGTTTTGACAGCCAATTACAACTTAACTGAAAAAATTTCAATTAATATCATATTGGTTGCTGAACTGAGAAAATTTGCTATTATTATTATTATTATATTATTATTATTATTATTATTATTACTATTACTATTTATTATTATTATTATTATTATTATTATTATTATTACTATTACTATTTATTATTATTATTATTATTATTATTATTATTATTATTATTACTATTACTATTTATTATTATTATTATTATTATTATTATTATTATTATTATTATTATTATTACTATTACTATTTATTATTATTATTATTATTATTATTATTATTATTATTATTACTATTATTGTTATTATTATTATTACTATTACTATTTATTATTATTATTATTATTATTATTATTATTATTATTATTACTATTACTATTTATTATTATTATTATTATTATTATTATTATTATTATTATTATTACTATTACTATTTATTATTATTATTATTATTATTATTATTATTATTATTATTATTATTATTATTATTATTATTATTTCAGCTTAGAATGACTGAATCAAGAAGAAAGCTGTTTAACCTAAAGGGAAATCTGTTATTGCATTAATTATTATAGTATCCAAGCATAAGTAAACCATACACATTGGCACTCTAACTGAAAGACATAGCTAGAAATAACACAATCATTGAAATTATATTCTGCGTTCATCATGTGAACAAAAAGAAAAAGAAAAACCATTAACTCTGCAGGGCATATAGCAGGTTCGATCACACCAAAAGTTCAAGCCTTACTGGAGTAGCCTTACCAGCATGCAATCCGTTGTAAAAAAATCTTTAATATTCTAGCCGAACCACTTACTCGTTAATTGTCCTCCTTCTCGAAGGTGTGCTATTTCTTTCTCCGGAGTTATCTCCATAAAAGCTTCCCGAAGGAACACCGCGAAACATCATTGCACTTTTTCAATCCCCTCACTGGACTTGAGATCGCTCAAGATCAAGCTACGTAAACGAGAGGGACGAAGGAACAAGGATATTCTATAAGATTTGTCTCGCCCGTATGGCAAGCGGATAGTAACATAATTAATACGTACGTTTGTACGTCCTTAAACGTACTTTTCAGTGCAAAACGTACCTGTTTAGCTGAGAAGAAGGCGTGTTTGAGGGACGTACGTGTTTAATAAGACGTACGTGTTTAATAAGACGTACGTGTTTATGCGACTCACCGGTACGTGTTGTTAGAGAGGTACGTATTTGAGAGACGTACGAGTATGAGAGACGTACGTGTTTGAGAGACGTACGTGTTTGAGAGACGTATGTGTTTCAGAGATTTACGTGTTTGAATAAAGTCGACGTGTGCTTTCGTGTATAAGAGTTGTACCGACCACGTACTATAACTGTTCCTTACTAATATCGAATGTGGTCTTCCTGGTTGCCTTGAGCTATGAACTGGGTGTAAATGATAAGCCAAGGGTGGCCTCTGAGATAAATTAGCATCAAACACTCCTTCATACTCCTCCCAACTTCTTAAAATGGTCCTAATGGCACCCACTAACCCCCCAACAGATCTGCAATAATCTTCCAATCCGGAAACACCACGGATATTATCGAATAAATCAGAGCACACGATAATTACAAACTCTAGACTTTCGATAATGTAGTCCGTATAATCACGGTTGGCCAAACCGTATTGTCTCTCAGCTTGATCAACTAACCGGAAAACTTCATTGAAGAAAGCTTCTACCATTAGTAAGGAACAGTTAGAGTACCTGCGTTCTCTTGGTTTTCACTGGAATGAGATTTCCAAATTGACATAGCAAGAATTCTTATGAAGTTTCTGTAGCCTGATGCAAGGGAGATTTGGCCTTTTAGAAAGTACCTGATATTTTTATATTCTATTGGCGGACTAATCACACAGGCAATACTACATAGTACCTATTCAGCTCCGCCATTAATACTAGGAAAGGCTATAAATAGTACATATGGCTTAAAAGTCCAAATTTGGCAATAAATAGGCATGGCTTGTTATAAAATTTGTCCACTATGTGCACTGACTGCTCGTGTACAACAAAAATTGAATCATTATCCTGCATGTAGTCATGTTAAGTACTACTTATATTAATTTTAAATGGTATTTGTAGGCGAAGATTAGAATATGGATTAGTTACTAATCCTAATTCTGAAGTTGATGACCAGGAGTTGATATCAGCAATTAGGCTAATCAGAGAAGATGCTCCATTCTCTGGTGCAAGTATGGTAATAGGCAGTCTTCGAGCCAATGGCATTTTAGTTACAAGGGAACGAGTGCTCAGAACCTGAGAAATCTTGATCCTCTTGGTACAGCATTGAGATGGCCAGCAGGTGCCACAAAAAGACGTCCATACTGTTCCAGGCCCAAATTCTTTGTGGCACATTGATATGTTGAGGTTGTGTTAAATTAGCTAGAATTTTTTAATACATGACTCTAGACTGTAACTAGCTACAATGCATTTCTCCAGGATTTTACAATTCCTGCTGAATTATCATGGCTAGTGGCCCAGATTTTAATAGCTACTTCTTGTGATCTGTGTACTAAATTAATTTTTTTCTTTTGCAGATTCTCACCACAAGTTGATTCGTGGCGAATAGTCACTCATGGGGCCATTGATGGCTATAGCAGACTAATTACTTATTTATGTGCATCAACCAACAATGAAGCAAAAACAGTTTATGAGCTGTTTCTTTTAGCTGTTCAAAAACATCAGCTACCACCTAGAGTCCGTTCTGACCAAGGAACAGAAAATATATTAGTTGCACAACACATGATTGAGAAACGTGGAGCTGAGAGGCATAGCATGATTACTGGATCTAATGTTCACAATCAGCACATAGAGAGACTCTGGAGAGACATGCACAAAAGTATCACAATTCTTTTTTACAAATTGTTTTACTTTCTGGAGCACCACAGCTTACTAGATCACCTCAATGAGCGTCATCTATGGGCATTACAATATGTGTTTGTACCACGAATCAACCGCTGTTTGCAGCAGTTTGTGAATAGCTGGAATAACCACCCAATACGTACAGCATGTCATAAATCCCCACAACAATTGTTTACAGCTGGTTGTTTACTCTGCAAAACTCGCAAATTTCTGCCCTAGATTTCTTCCATTCCGTTGACAACTTCTATGGTGTCGATCCTGACGGCCCCATCCCACTTACTGATCAAGGTGTATCTGTGCCAAGAACCAGCATAATTTTTTTAGACATCGACATACAGCAACTAAGGAGAAGAGTTGATCCATGTGGGATATCTGAGAACTATGGAATCAATTTATATGAAGAGACTCTTGAATTTATTTCAACTTTAACACCAATTTAAACTCAAACTCAGTTCCAAACCATTTCAATAGTAGTAAAATAAATTGTAATTTTTATTTTTATTATGAATGCATATTTGAGTAATGAAAGCACAATCTTAGAAAATGGAATGTTAGGTTAATAGAAAGACAATACAATGAGTGTTAGATACCATCCAGACGCCATGAGAAACTGTCACTTGTCATGCCCAATACATTGCTGAATTCTGCACGAAAATCTTCATAATTAATATAAGATGTAGGTAGCTCCAAAATACTGTCACATGTATGTGCTATAGGACGCTGTCCCAATCCACTCAAGCCATTAAACTCAACCTTGATAGTAGGCACAATACACACACTTGCTCCAGTGACAAAGCGCAAAAAAAGACTTAATTCATTGACTTTCATATTTCCTATCATTATCTTGAGGTAATCGGCAACACGAGATTCCAGATCGTTTGCTGGAGGACAGACTTCCAACATTGAAAGAACCTTGCAAGGATCAACTGATAGGCCATAGTATAAAGCATGTATATCTGAAGCATTCAGATTATTCCAAAAATCTTGATGAGTACAGCTCTCAAATACGTACGTCTTTAAACACGTGCGTTTCTCAAACACGTACGTCTTTAAAAACACGTGCATTTCTCAAACACGTACGTCTCTTATACTCGTACGTCCCTCAAACACGTACGTCTCTCAAATACGTACTTCTCTAACACGTACCGGTGCGTCGCATAAACACGTACGTCTTATTAAACACGTACGTCCCTCAAACACGTACATTACTCTGACAAACCCATTCCAACAGCCTTCTTCTCAGCTAAACTGGTACGTTTTGCACTGAAAAGCACGTTTAAGGACGTACAAACGTACGTATTAATTGGCGAGCGAGCGTAGCGAGCGAGACACTTACAGGGGTAAAAATGAAAAAATCGGGGATGTTTGTTTATTTATTGGCGAGCGAGCGAAGCGAGCGAGACAGTATTAGGGGTGGATAATGCAAAATCGGGTATATGTTATATATATGTATGTATGTATGGATGGTACGTATGCTCTTTAAACGCGCGCGCGGGGAACTTTTTTCTCCTAAAAACACGGCTATTTAGGCTTGACTCCAGTTTATTCTGAAACTACAGCATTAAGCAAACCTTACTTTATACTTAAGCTCCAAAGTATGAGAAAATTCCTGCTAAAACGCTTGTTTTCAAGACACAAAAAGTTGATTCGACAGGTTACTATGGCATTGAAGACCCTTTTCCAGACTTGATTTCAAAACTTCGCCGTTTTATGGGGGGGATACGGAGTGCCGGTTGTTGATTGTCAAGAGCCGTTGGTAGTCAGAATCTATGGAAGCTACTACTTCTCGAAGAAAGCTGAGATAAGTACGCAATTCCATATTTGTTAGCTAAATATGCAAAATTAACTCTGGCCGCCTTTCTTTTTTGTAGCTAAGAGCTAGTCAACAGTGACTGGTAAATTCAAGTAGTCAGATTGGCTCAAATTTGGTACTACAAAAGTTACCACTGCTCAAGAAAATGAGGTAAGAAAGTAATTTTGTATTTGTGTGCTAAAATTGATTGTCTTTTGTTTTTGTAGGTGAGAGCTTGTTGTCAAGAATTCAAGGTAAAATTCAGATGGTCAAAGTAACTTCAATTTGATACTACAGAAGTTATCAATACTCAAGAATGATGTAAGTAGTAATTCCTTTGTTGGCTAAAATTACAAATAATAACACTGGTTTATTTTTTATCGTAGCTGAGAGCTTGTTCAAGAGTTACTGGTGATTGAGATTATTAGAATGGTTGATGTTTGATACTACAAAAGTTACCATTAATAAGGTAAGAGAGTGATTTTGTATTTGTTTGCTGAAATCAAATGTCATAACTGCTATTATAGTGTTTGCATGAAGTAAGCTAAAACATAGTAACATTTTATGTTACCTAACTATCAGGCTCGCTCGCCATTTGTGCTTAAGCACACCACTAGTTATGTTACTATCCGCTTGCCATACGCCCGCCAATTCTCACTTCACAGGTAGGTGTCTCTCGCTCATCGCTCTCTGCTCTTTAATTAAATGCTGCGGGAAAAAAATACAACCGCAAGTTTTGTATAATATTAAATTTTACAGCTTCAATTTATTATGGCTTCCAATCGTCCCAGATTGCAGTGCCCTTTGTGCAAAAAAAATCTTTCCTACTCTGCTGGTTCTACACACCCAAACAAGATCATGCCAGTACACATCTAGAAGTTCAGATTCTTCAGAGTTAGACAATTTGGCAAGTGATATCCATGATGCTACTACTGCTGATCAAGGTTTGGATAGTGTAACTGTTTGCCAAGATTCCCTTGACCCTGCTGAGCTAAGTGATTCTTCAGTTGAGGAACAATCAGAGGTAGAGTTAGCTCCTGAAATATGGGATGCAGATTCTGATTCTGACAATGATGGAGAAATAAGATCTATATCAGATAATCTCAAAAATGTTCAGTTTATATTGAGCTACTTTATTCTTTTTTTTTTCAACTTTGTTATAGAATTTCTGACAGAGGTGTTCGCATTTATTAAATTTTATTTCCTCCATATTTTTATTTTTGTCTACTATTGTGCCAAATGCGAACACCAAAGACTTTGCCTTATGTGTGTCCTGCTTGTGGTTCACTCTATGAGGAAGACAAATGCATAATTACTGGGTTTCAAAATTCTAAAAAAAGCCGAAAGTGCAACTTCACTGAATTTCCACCTCACCCTCAAAAATCACGTCGTAAAGAATGTGGAATGGATATAATGAAAACTGTAAAGATAGGAACAACTTACAAACTTGTTCCAAATAAGCTTTACTTGTACAACAGCATTAAAGCTTCCATAGAACAACTTGCATCTCGTCCAGGATTTTTTCAAAGTTGTGAGTCTTGGTGTGAGTTGAGCAGTGGTGATTTGAATTCATGACAGATGTTTATGACGGTAAGTTATGGAGAGATTGGAAAGATTTTGTACACATTCCTGGAAATTTTATTCTAATGCTTAACATTGATTGGTTCAGACCCTACAAACATACAGCATATAATGTTGGAGTATTGTATGTAGTAGTTCAAAATTTGCCTAGAACATTACGGTTTAAACCAGAAAACATTATAATTGTTGGTACAATTCCTGGTCCACATGAGCCTAAACTCACCATAAACACTTTTTTGAAGCCAATGATAGATGAACTCATAGAATTATGGAAGGGTACCCAAATAAAAGCTCCTAATTCTACACTAGGTGTTCGCAGTGTTCGGGTTGCATTAGCATGTATCAGTCCAGATATTCCAGCGACCAGGAAAATATGTGGCTTCTATGGGTTCAAGGCTAGACATGGATGTTCTAAATGTATGAAAGCTTTTCCAACTTCTGGCTTTTCAGATGCAACAGATTATGGGGGGTTTGATAGGGAAATGTGGCCACTTCGAGATATGAAAACACATTATGAAAACGCATTGTTAGCTAAAAATGCTGTTACAAAAACAGCACGGACTGCCATTGAAAGTAAAGTTGGGTTACGTTACTCTGAATTGTTACGTTTGCCATACTTTAACATAGTGAGATGTCATATGATAGATCCCATGCATAACTTGTTTTTAGGGACTGCAAAACATGTTACCACATTATGGAAAAGCAATGGGATCATGTGTGAATCTGATTTCATTAAAATTCAGGAAAAAATTGACTCTGTACTAGCTCCTGCTCGCATTGGGAGACTGCCTGGAAAAATTGCTTCAGCATTTTCAGAATTTACTGCTGAGCAGTGGATGCTGTGGGTAATAGTGGAGCAGTGGATGCTGTGGGTAATAGTGTACTCTCCTTTTGTCTTAAAGAATATATTGCCTTCTGAACACTACGATATGTGGTGCATGTTTTCCCGGTCATGCTCACTTTTTTGTCGGCCATTTATTAATAATGAGGAATTAGTGAAAGCTGATGAGTTAATTATACAGTTTTGTAAAATGTTTGAAGATGTTTTTGGGCGTCATGCTGTAACACCAAATATGCATCTTCATGCACAACTACGTGAATGCATTCAAGATTTAGGACCTGTGTTTTCTTTCTGGTGTTTTTCATTTGAAAGATACAATGGTATTCTCGAATCATTAAAAAAAAAATTGGCATGCTCCAGAAGTTCAGTTAATGGAAAAGTTTGTTTTAATGCAGAAATTAAATGCCACTGACATTTTGCAGCTTACACAGTGTACAGAGCTGCACAAATGCTTCAAATCCATTAAAAACAACTATTCCTTGCTAGAAGATACCAGCAGATTGTTTGACAGTAAATCTCTTTTAGAATATAAAAAGAACATATTTTGCTTGCCAGGAGAAATTTGTGCTACCAAGTGTAAGTGGCATGAAGTTATACCACGGTTGCGTGAAAAAATTTTTAAAGAGGAGATGCGATCTCATTTATACAATATGTATTGCAAACTGTATACAGCTGACTCAATCACTCAAGTACCATTGAGACACGAGGAATTTTCTCAAGTTGAAGTTTTTGGACAGCTCTTTACCTCCCTTAAGAGTCGATCACAGCGATCAAGCACAGTTTCTGCTATGTGGCTGGGACTCTCTGGCACCATAATTGGTCGGCAGTGTAGTGTAGAAGATATTCGTTGTGGCAATATAGAATACTTTATTTTACATACTCCTGTGATTAATAATGTGAGTCACACACACACACTGGCCAAAATAAAGTGGTATGAAGATCATCTAAGAAAAAATTGGTTCAAGAACTCCAGTATCAGCTACACTGTTTGAAGAAGATTCTGAAGCTTCATTCATGCCCCTTTAATTTTTCCTTTTGATTTTATCAGTTGGACAGTCACATTACAATGCTAATTATTGCATTAATAAAATTATTAAGATATAATTCTATAGGAAATCCAATATTTAACTCCTTCTTGAAAAGAGCCCCCCTTCCCCCTATGTAAACTCCTAGATCTGCCCCTGATATGTTAACATTTTCTCACTGAATGAACCAATAACTAGTATTACTGTAGATTAACAAAAGTATCAGTGTGTGTATGTGTGTGCGTGTGTGATGTACACATATATATGATATTTGTGAGTGAGTGTACAAGATACATGATCTTGATTATTTCAACCTCATACACTTGTATGCAATGGCAGGAGAAGTGCTGATCCACACTGTTACTATCTAGTTTGCCTTTCACGGACTGTCACTACCTTGCCTTGGTAAACTGCACATGATCTCATAACATGTGGGTTTATTGTGCATGTCTGTCTACGGGCTCCTCCCCGTACAACATGTATGTTATAATCATTAACCTTCAGCACCATGACAAATTCAAAGCATTTGCCTAATCAAAAGATACATGCTTTGTGCACCTTCCGCTACTTTCAACTACAAAGAGTGCCCTGCTGATGTGAAAGTGAAACCTGGCCGAGTGCTCATTATATGTGCTGCATTTAAAATTGTTAGTATGCATTAGGAATTTTAGACTCCATTTTGAATTATTTTTAATTTGAAACATATAAAACTACAAACATAGCCCCAATATCACAGGTTTGATGATTTTCTCACATTTGAAGTATAATTGTAATTACATTCACTTTTTGACCATGTTGGACCAATGTGGTTACTCATTTCTATTACATGAATAATACAGCAGAACTAAAATAAATTAAAATAATTATTAAATTGCAAAATTGCACAAGAATGTAAGTGTACAATAATGTCTAGCTTGATTTACAAATGCCATGATAAACTTCACAATCGCAATTACTTTTTTCTAAGCCTTATGGTTACACTACTGAGGGTGAGGTGAGATTAAGAAGAAACTGCCACTACAAACCACACCACCACATCCACTTGAGACAATCCAAGGTAAGTGGAATCCAAGTGACCCTTGCTAACTTGTTATTGTGGTTTAGGGAAGGTGTTATTCTACACATAGGCACACATGTATGTGGAGGTAAAGTCACATATGGGTTAGCAGTCATCTACTGGGACAGAATCCATCAATTTACATTGTCCAAGTACTATCCTAATTATGATTCTACAGAAAATTAAAAAAATCTGAATAGTTTGATATAAGTAATTGTTTAAGTTTTTTAAAATTATTATTATATTCATAATCAAGCAAATAATGACTAACTTGCTATTGTTGTTGCGAAGAAAATGTTTCTTGTAAGATTTTATTGTCAAGGAAAGCATTATAAAAGCCTAAAAATGTCCGAGATGTTTTATTTAGTGCTATTGATGTACTGCTCTTAATGACTCTTCATCACTCACATTGTGGGCACTTTAGGCAATATGAAACAACAAATCTATCACCCATGATTAAATTATACATGAGCAATAATGTAGCCAGCAACCTTGAACATATTGATTACTCAAGCAAATTTTGTGATCAGCCATGGATAATGCACAATTAGTTTATCTTGCAATGCTATAAAAAATGTCGTGTGCTCTCTATTGAATATACTTCTAGAAGTTTAGTACTGACTCCAACTTCCCGATTCAGGTCCTAATGGTGCTTACAGCAGATGTTACTGTCTGTGCACTTCAGCATTTTCAGCAGAAAACAATGAGAGGAACAGATAACATCTGATACACACTTAATGTTACCATGCTATGCTATGTATTGGCTATGAGGCTTTCCAGTCCCGGTAAAATTATTTTATCAATGATTTCACTTTTTGAACAGCTAATGAAGTGGTCATCCTCATTCCAATAATGCTATTAGACGAAGTGCAATACAAGGAGCAGTTAGCCATTGCATACAGCCACAGTCAGATTCACTGAATACGTTTGTGATCAATTCAAGAGCAATAGAATTTGATGTGGCCACATGTTTGTGTTTTGATGTTGTCAGATCTGTTGATGTGAAATGAATCTAACATTAAACAATCATGTGAATTGCCAAATTTCTCAATAATAGTAGGAAAAAAAGAAAGAAAGGAACAGACCCACAACCACTACGCCAATCAGTTAAACATTTAAGCCTTTGCACTGACACTGACAACGATGGATTTAGTTTCATTTTAGTCAATCACGAGGAAAGCGCTGAGATGTCGTATGAATTATTAATATTACTCAAGTTTAAATTACTACAATAATATCTACTACAATATTTATTTCAACTTTATTTCACTATGCAGGGGAAACTGAATAGTAATTAACCTGACATGCACAACTGCTAAAGAAAAGGGTTAAAAAAAATTAGCAGTACTGAGCAATTTAGCCAAAGAAAACTGGGAGCATCCCAGTAACACCAGGATGGTTAGTAACTATGATATAGCCACAAACACTCTAGGGGTCAAAAAACCAACAAGCAACAAGAAAATATCTATCAAAAAATAATAATGAAATGAAAAAATGAAAAAATGAATGATTAACAGCTTGTATCTTCAATCTTTGCACAGTTCATCCATGCATCTGTGTACCGACCTCACTACAAGATGGATACACTGATCACATGGAGAAATAAATCCTCATCCCAGTCAAAGAAGTAGTAGTGTGGTGTAGTCCTACAGCAGAGATGGTGTTGCAGTTCAACAATAGATGGAGAAAGAAAATGAATAACACACATAAGAAAGAAAAAATTGTGTGATTTTATTTATTTAATTTTTTTTGCATAAAACAGCCGCTCAAGCTCATATACACAGAGCCTGGAGAACAGCTACAGGAGGAGAGGCAGCCTGGTGCACCTTGCCGTGTGAGCTCAGACGAGGGCTACTGTATGGAGTGTGGCTGAAAACAGCTATGAGACAACCTGAAGCTAAAGACACCACAACTTCACAAAGTATACTCTTGCTACTACTGCGCGATTGTTTCTGCTCGTGTATTATCAAATGGTGGGGGTATTGGTGGGGAATAAATTAAAGTCCGGATCTATGGGTGGTACGCATTGCTATGTGCGGCCACCCTTAAAAAAATAAGATAAATAAAGCCTGACCCTCCTCAAAGATAGATACATGGCGTACTTCATGCATGACTTAAAGAGTAATTGCCACATATTTCAGGACTGAGTGTCGCACATTACGAGCTGTAAACAACTGAAATAATATAGCTGTTATTGTAATGAACTATCTTGTAAATCTCATCCACTTCTTTGCAAGTCATAAACAAGTTAGCGTATTGTTTTCAAAGTTGAAATGGTAAATTACATAGTAGGGATTATATGCAAAATGTGTGTTTGTTTGTGTGTGCATGGCTGCATCCTTGTGATTTTGGCCCTGTCCCATCCCTAGCCGGAGTCTTCCCACCATCCCCCTCCCACAAATTTTGGAAGTTAATTGGTGAGTGAGACACTATCATGGGTAACACAATCGAAAATCGAGGACATCTGTTATATGCTTGGATATACGTATGTACGCTTGATGGCCGACCTTGTACATAACACCACTAAACACAATCTCATACTATCTAAGGAAAGCAGTTATTTAACCCTTGCTGTTTCAATGTACGTGTGTGTGGATGTGTGTGTGGATGTGTGTGTGCGTGTGTGTGTGTGCGTGTGTGTGTGTCTCGAGAGAAACACAACCACTAGCCCTGTTGGGGCCTCACAAAAGTGGGCCAAGAACAAGCCCACTACTTTAACCCAACACTGCATTATAATGTACCGCATAGGATCATTTATATCAGAAGTGAATTTGCTCACGTGTTCCAGTTTGGAATCCAAGTGTAGATTGCCAGCTCACACCTACCAGAAAATACAAAGTCTGAAAGAATAATAATAAAATATGCACATTATATAAAATATATATACGGAAATTATAGTAATGAAGAACACTATTGATAAATAATTTTAAAGAGGTCTTATATAAAAGGGCATAGCTGGGGGTCATATTTCGCAACAAGTGGAAAATGGCAGCTATCAGTTCTTGTCACCAACTTCCCGACACGATTTCAGTACGCGTTATAGCAACTTAGTGCGCAAAAAAATAGGAAACAATGTCATACAAGTAACAAATATGTCCTGAGCACCTTAACAGAAGGGAAAACACAAGCAAACAAACAAACAAAAAATGGCAGGCTATAAAAATAGTGAAGGAAGAAGAGTACTGGTTGCCATTGAATACAGCTAAATTCAACCACACAGGATGTACAGCATGATGCCACAGTACTGCTGCTCAATCAAGAAATACTTTGGCACACGCACACACACACACATGAAAATGGTACATTCTCATGAGAGAAGAATCTAAATTAGCCAGAAATACTCACCAGTATACATTTTTAAAGCGAAACTTCACTTTTTCAACTCCATTTAACTTCCCTGAGCATAAAGTAAACTACTCTGCTGACTGCAAGAAATTATTTGCTCATGTGATTGTGACATGACACTAGGGGGCATTACATCAACATTTTATTACGACTACTTTTTGTTAAAAAGCTTACATCAAAATATACAGACTGTGGCTAGTCTCTGGATTTAGCACAGGTTTTGGTTGTATGGCAGGAAATGCCATGGTTGCGTTTTATTCATGATACATGTGCTAGTGTACATGTACTCCAGTCTCCATGGCTCTGTTATATTCATTATACATGTGCTCAGTCTCCATGGCTCTGTTTTATTCATTATACATGTGCTATAGTGTACATGTACTCAGTCTCCATGGCTCTGTTTTATTCATTATACATGTGCTATAGTGTACATGTGCTCAGTCTCCATGGCTCTGTTTTATTCATTATACATGTGCTATAGTGTACATGTACTCAGTCTCCATGGCTCTGTTTTATTCATTATACATGTGCTATAGTGTACATGTGCTCAGTCTCCATGGCTCTGTTTTATTCATTATACATGTGCTATAGTGTACATGTGCTCAGTCTCCATGGCTCTGTTTTATTCATTATACATGTGCTACAGTGTACATGTGCTCAGTCTCCATAGCTCTGTTTTATTCACTATATTATGTGACCCTCTATGGGAAAATCGGGCACAACGCGGCATGCGTAGACGTCGCAAAAAGATCGATTTAGTTCTTAAAATTGTATTAAATAAGCCTAACGAAGGGAACGGTTAGGTGATATATAGCGGGAATGGCTAAAGCTACGGCAATAAAACTTGGAGAGCTTAATATCTGCTTGCCGAGGAGTGTGTAAGTGCAAAAAAAAAAATTTTCGTCGGGGCCGCGTTGTGCCCGATTTTCCTGTAGACGGTCACATATATGTGCTACAGTGTACATGTGCTCAGTCTCCATGACTGTGTTTTATTCGTTATACACATGCTACAGTATATAGCATTCATGAAAAGGAATGCTGACAGTCAGACAGACAGACAAACGCACTACTATAACCCGCATGCGCGCTGAGATTTAATAAGAGTTACAAGTATATATGTGTGTGTAAATGTGACTGGAAGGGATTTGAAGAAAGGTCACGGCACTTAAACGCCAACATAGCGTTTTAACTCCAGCAAATTATAGCGGAAATTATGAAGGAAGTCAGTGAGGTTAGTCTGGATCCCCCCCCCCCCCCCTCCCCCCCATAAAATAAGATAAAATAAGTATATACAAATAAAGCATAGCCTTCTTAGACTATATTCACTATAGGGAGCATAATGACCTCACTGAAATCTCTGGCAAATTTCACCGTACATCAGAAACATGTGTATACACACACACATACACACACATACCTTGAACTTTGAAAGAAAGCCACCCATTCGATGATGCTTCTCTGCCACAAGTGACACACTAAATCATAGTAACTGTAATGTTTTCAATGAGTGGTGACACATCTGTGCCTATCAATGTCTTGATTGCGTACGAATGCTCTCTCACACATACTATACTGGTATGGCTTATCTGTCACTGTCATCCCTCCCATGGAAACTCAGCACATGTATAATAAATAAAACACAGTCATGGAGACTGAGCACATGTACCTGTAGCCAGCTATAGGTCATTGCTATACATTTTGGTGTAATTCACTGATCAAGTCATGGACAGGAAAAAATAGCCCTCTAGTTTTGTGAGACAGAAGGCATAGTAGTAGAAGAAACCTTGAATTAATTGTATGATGATTTAGTTACAGTTTTAGGTGTGCCATATACTACTCTGACAGAGAGGCAGCTGGATTCACTGACATTTGGTTGCATCAATTCATGTAGAACCCTACCTCCAGAAGGAGTGCTTCAACTGTATGGCTATAATTCTAGTTACAGCCCTGCACAAGTGCATATCTAATAAAATGAGATCACACAGCGAATACCCATGGTTGGTGCAACCAGCAAGTTTCAGCTACATCAAGAAAGGTCAGGTTAACCGGCAACAGAAACCTGACAAATCTCACTTAATATTAGCTATACATACACAAGAGCTAACAGTAAATACATTTTCGTATAGCTAGCCATAAATCTCAACTTGCACGTGCATATGCAGCTCCAGAGTAAAGTAAAGTCACCAAAACATCTCTAATCTTTCTTACAGGGACACTCCACCCAGCACAAGCTGCGTATTACTTACTGAGACTTGACAATAGAAAATTGACCTTCCTTTTAACGCTGACCGGGTTCTGTCCAGAATAGCCCTACCCATTTCAATAAAGTATAAGTTCATAGACATTACTGCAGTTATGCAACTAAAAAGAAATAAATGAACTAATTCTGTCGGGCGCGGACTGTTGTTATAGTTACAATCGTTTAACAAACAAATCTGGAAGGACGTACGCGCACTGATCTCGCTGGGCGCAGCTTCATTTAGTCAGGCAGTACAGCAGAAGGATTGTCATTTTACGATAAAAGCATGAAATTTGGTACACATGGACGAAATTGCATAAGGAACAAAACTGGATATGGAGGCACCTACGATTTGACCTTTGGTGACCTCTAGGCTCTAATTAAGGAAATTGCCGGCAGATTTCTATAGTGAAGTGGAGTCTTGTTGATCAAATGTGTTCATGTAGGGTATCAAAAGAAATCATTTGCTTTGTAGAGCAATAAAAAATATAAATCACACTTACACCTCAAACCATTCACGAGTTATAGTCATTTATGTATTTGACAAAATACCACACCATCCACAAACGGACTTATTGAGGACTTTGGTGGTCTAATCTATTTATGATAAAAGCACCACATTTGGTACACTGTTATATATGTGAGCGGGTCTGGGAAAAGGGACCTTACGGCGCAAAAATTGAAATTGAGATATAGGCTCCAGAAGTAAGTCATCGGAAAAATTCTTTCTTTCTCCTATTTTTGTTTTTTGCAGAATTAGTCTTAGTGACCCTTACTCTAAGTCTATGCCAAATTTCGCATGTCAAAACGACTTAAAAGACCCCAAGCGTGCCGTGAAAAGACAAGCTACTTTTTATTCTCTTTCATTCTCGAAGTACAATAAACGGGGAATGGGCGGAGTTTCAAACTAGCAGCTAAAAAAACGGCATAGCTTTGAGACTACTGCATGCACTCTACAGCTTACCTTTGGCTAAAAGTTTACCGCTACAGTGAATAGAGCAGCCAAGGATTCCAACAAGACAGGTCGTGAGACGCTCTGAAAGCTAAAAAGAACTCTACGCAAACTTTGTTAGTCGCCGAAAAAGCGGCTGTACGATTTAATTGCGTATGCGAAGTACGCCGTTAAGTATACGGAAACGTTAATTATACCGGAAGTGGAAATTCAATTTATGTTTTCTCGATTTCTAGTTCAATTGCTTTGCTGAATAGGGCCCAGTTCAACTGCCAGTTTTTCTGCGTGTCGAAGGTTTTACCCTCCAGTATTTTAGCACTAAGTTGAGATAAATTGTATCTTTTTATTAGCATAAAAAACTCAATTTTTTTTTATTTGCGCCATAAGGTCCCTTTTCCTAGACCCACTCACATATACGCATTTGGAACAATCTTGCATATGAAGGCATTTATGGTATCATTCCTGGTAACCATGACAACATGGCTGGACTTACTGAGATGCACCCAGATATCTACCTGGAATTCAAGAATGGCCACTTCACCGCACAGAAGACCAAACGCGTTTTTTCTGCAATCCCTGTTGATCAAGCACACGAGCATTTAAATGCGTGTATCAAGGGTGATGGAGGTGCAGTTGGCCTCACTGAAAACCCAAGTGCCCTGCGCCGGTGGATGATTGCTGGGCCTGAAGTTGCCAGGGTAATTGGAGAGTTTGAAAGGTCTGGCATGCAAGGAAACAGAAAAGTGGACACTCTTCACCATGATCACACTGCAAGTGTGCAGACATCTTTTGGGAGAGATGTTCGCTCTTTGCTAGCTGTCATGGAAGAGTTTGGAAACCCTTTTATGGAGGAGAGCCAGGACTTACTTGTTCTTGACACTAAAGAGATTGCACACCCAGATGTAGTGACTACAGTCAATAGTGCCAAAAGTATTGGTCAGGATCAGTTTGACACTTTCACTAAGGAATGTCTAGTGGACTGGACCAAGCCAGTCAGTGACACAATTCACCGCAACAAGTTGTCTTTGTTCAGCACACCACCATCCAAAGCTTCCAAAGGAAAGAAACAGATTGACTCGCTGAAGTGTGATATTCAATTATTTTCAAGGTTGTATATCAGTTGTCAGACACGTGATGGCAACCTTGACGAATTTTTTCGACATGAGAATCAGGCGTGTCCTCCTTCACTCTCTACTGCTGGGAAGCTTCATCTAGGTACCAAGAGCGATATGCTAGTGTGTCTGGAGGGTATTTCTGAGGCACAATCTATATCATCACCCACAACTACCATGGTAGTAATTGATGGGGCTGCTCTAGTTCAGATGCTAAAGCCTGGTGCTGCAAAGACTTTTGAAGATTATGTTCATCAGGTCTTCATCCCTTACATGCTTGGTCAACTTCATACTGCATCACGCTTGGATCTAGTGTGGGACAGCTACATTATAGATTCTCTCAAATCAACAGCCAGGGCCAAACGTGGTAAGGGGATCCGCCGTCGTGTTGTTGCTTCGGCACCCATTCCTGGAAACTGGCAGAGCTTTTTGCGCACTGACCTCAACAAGAAAGAACTCTTTTCCTTTCTCTCAAAAGCACTTGTTGAATCCTTCACACATGATTCCAAAGAACTGATTGTTACTGATGGTGAAGAGGTTCTCAGTGTACCTCAGCGTGACATACGCTCACTTGCTCCTTGCAATCACGAATAAGCAGAGTCGCATGATGTTGCATGTAGCTCATGCAGCACGGCATGGGCATCATAAAATACTTGTGCGTACTGTGGACACTGATGTAGTTGTATTGGCTGTGATGGTAGCTGAAACACTATCACTTGAACATGAAGTGTGGCTTGCTTTTGGAACTGGAAAGAATTTTTGCTACTTTGCTGTTCGTCTAGTGGACAATGAATTGTCAAGTAAATGCTGTTGAGTAGTGCTTATAACTGTGATAAATAGTGTATTAACTTACCACCGCCACTAACTCGAATAGAAATGGAGCTCCCAGCACCCGCAAAACAATTCAAAGCGGTAAACAATTCAATTTCTAAGGTGATACGGGTAATGGTCGCTAAACCAGAGGATTCTGTTTAGTGAAGTTTGGGACGGGGTCGAACGCCGAGCGAACACAAAAATACGGAGGGGCAAAGTACAAAATGACATACATACGTCCAAACATATATACAAATAAATAAACAAACATCCCCAATTTTCGATTGTGTTACCCCTGTAAGTGTCTCGCTCGCTACGCTCGCTCGCCAATAATAGCTGGATAATAAATTTAGACATCATTTGATTGAACTCAGATATAATTCTCGCACTAGAACAGTTAAAAATACATTTCACCTAAGTATTACTGCCTTAAGGAATGCTTTATTGCATATAATGTTTTTATGCTCATCTACACAATCACATAGGAACCACGATGTCAAACATTCAGTATGCACATACGGCAGTTCTGGTATCTCAGTTTAATGTCAATGGCACAGACCTGAACTGAGCAAAACTTCAAAGTAGTGAAGTGTGTGAACTGACAACAACAAAACAACGACAAAACCGAGAAATATACGGCTGGTAAACGACACGAATGCTGCAATCAAGTAACTATGCATGAGGTGTTGATGCGTGTATACAAGAGGACATATGAAATGGTATACAGTAGAATGTCAGTTATCTGAATAAGTTGCGACTGAGAGGTGTTCTGATAACTTAAAATGTATTATAAAATACTAATAAAGGGGTGTGGTCAAGCAATTCTTCTTGTCTGTACATGCTATTATTAGATTTATGGTGTTTGGGTTAACTGAAGTGTTTGGATAATTGACATTGAATTTCCTCGTTAATTTTTAGACAAAGATTTTGTAGCGTCTCCTTTGGGAGCACTTGGTACAAGTGGCTTCATTATGATCAGAGTTGCAATCAAGCATTCTTGTACAAAAGGTAGAAGTTCGCCATAATTAATACCACGGGTGCCACACCGAGTGTACTAAATACCGATACGGCCATGACCGCTTAGGTCGCTCTGGCCCTGCACTGGTCGTCATAACACAAGACAGACGGGGAAATGATAGTTTGTTCATCACATGAACAAACACACACACACATATACATAATCCTCTATAACACTCAACTTCTTCCTTGCACCCAACCATCCTAAAATCAAATCTCAGGTGATAAGTATAATCCATTACACACAAATGGGTACAAAAATCAGTGTGCATATGTGTGTGTGTATGAGCGCAGTGTGTGTGTGTGTGTGTCTGTGCGCATATGTGTGTGGTGGAAGGCAAGACTAGTAAGTACACTGATCTGCAGTCACTGCAGGTTTCTAGTCTTCTTAACCCTTTCACCACCGTAGAGGCCACATGGCGTTCTACAGTTGGTCGGCGGTTCTCTGTATTAAAAAAAAAAAAAAAAAATCAATTATCCATATAAAGTTCCGATTTTTTTTTGCTTTGTACGTTGCTCTGACATAGTACTTCCTGTAATAAAAAAAATCGAAATGATAGCACAGGTATTTATTTTATTTTTTACAATATAAAAAAATATGGCTGCTGGAACGCTAACCGTTGAGTTGTCTGTCCACCCAAAAATATTTTGAGGTACGAGGTTGAGAAGCTCAGAATCCATCAAATAGAAGATGAATAAGCCGTGTACTCTGTCTGAATCACATAGCAGCTCTGAGACTGTCAGAAATTGAGTTTTAGTTAGTACAGTTGATGTTGATAATGGCAAGTCTGAATTTTTAGCTATTTATTGTGCGGACTAATCGACTTTTTTTTTTTGCATCATAGTAAACAGTTTTGTCTGTACCTGCTTTTAAAATCTATCTCTTGCTGAATGTCTGTGCAGAAAAAAAATAAAAAAATAAAATATTACATTTTCATGTTAACAAACTGGTTAAAGAATCTTACATTATCTGGAAGTCACTGAACCACAAAAACACTTGACTCCAGCCCCTGTGTAACTGACTAACTATCATGTGTACCATTACTTTTCTTCTTTCACTTTCATTTCATCACTGTAACCATGTATGTGCATGTGTGAGACCAGGTGATTGTGCGTGGCTGTCATCAGGTCATTGACCAAATGATCCGGAAACTCGTCACCTTTCATTTGTACTCAATACTTTACAAATGAAGAGTTGAATAAATATAATGTGTGTGATTATGTGTGTGTGTGTGTCCAGTCACACCTACAAAATGTATCAAAGAATTATTCAGTTAGTAAATGAAGTAACAAGAGTTCTAAAAGTTCAGACTCTAAGTCGCTCATCCCTATATATTTCAAGTTGTCTAAGTGTGCATTAAATGGAAATATCCTTAAGCCAATTACAATTATGAGTAATAAATATAGTAATCAATAAAAGATCATTTCAAAGGCCTAGTTCTTAGTGCAGTTAAGAAGTCATTCTAGAGTTCCTCACCTCTAGTTGTATTGAAGTCCAGGAGTCCTTAACTCGTGTAGACCAGTGGAGTAGTCACTGCACTATTACACCTGCCACTTCACACTCCTACATTGAAAGTGTTTGTCTCAAGTAAAATTAGACTTAACATAATTCAAGATTCTCGGTTGTAATTCTAATACATGTAGACATTTTGTAGCGAAATAGGCTAGTTCACAGTAGAAGTTGTTAAATTTACACCCTATTATATTTATAATAAATACCAAAAAAAATTGGGGCAAATGTATCTCCATGAAAGTCAAAATAATGTCTGGGATGTGTGTGTATGTGTGTGTGTACATATATGGATGATGGGGGGAGGGAGGGGGGCGAAGGGAGGCAAAGCAATTTTGTCCAATGAGACCACATTATCATTTCCTTAGCCCCAAAAGATATGATTACTGCTCAGTGTCATAATTTTGCAGCAGAAGAGATAATACAAGCTATGCATCCTCAATGCACTTGCCAGTCTGCCTTACACTGCTCATGTGGAAAGAAGTTTCTCACAAATGAAGCTAATTAAATTAGACAAATAATTAGGTTAGTCATTGTACATTGCTTCACCAGAACAGTTATCTAATGATGACTAATTGATATTTGGAAGGAAAAAAATTCATTGTAGGAGAGGCCACACATAAAGAGGTGGAGACAGAAAGGCAGAAGAATAGAACAAAACAAACACACAAAGTAACATGGACCTAGCTAATTAGTTCACTTCACACAAACCACGTTATTGAATCATTTAACACTTGCTATTGAATCATTTAACACTTGCCTGTTGAATCATTGAAGAGTCAATTTTGTCTATAAATAAATCTAAGATTTTCATCATTTTCCAGTTCTGTGCTTTGACCATTATTGTGCTGTTTCGATTGCAAGACAATCTTTTATTAATCCAACCTCTTTGGGAAGGGTGGGAGAAGGGTTGTCGTTAGTCTGGCCAGAGCTCTGGTGGCAGTGACTCTACCAGTGAGGGAATCGGTTAAGCCCAGGCAAGACCAAGCCCCACATTCATATCTCAATGTGTTCTATTTTTTTATTGTAAATATGGAGTACAATTAATTTTAAGCCCCCACCCCTCCAGTCCCTGAAGTAAACCCTGGTATTACACAAGATAGAACAATACCATATAACTGTGGTTAGGAAGAAAACCGATGGGTCCTGCCACTGGTACTGCGGTTTCAAGCCATGAAGGATGAAACATCATCCCTAAAGTTAGCACAGCTAGCAACAGTCTTATAGAGAATCATTCCTGGCATCACATGATAAAATGCACAGTAGTGGTAGAGTATGAGAATGAAGTTAAAAGTCATGCAAACACACACACAAAGCTCAACCGTGGTAATTATATATGCAATAATTGGCAGCGAGCGAGACACTATCAGGGGTAACACACTAAAAAGTCAGGGATATATTATTGTATTATTATATATGCTTGAATGTACGTGTATGCATGTAATTTTTGTACTTTGACACTCACGATTCTTGGCTAACACGCTGTTTGTCATCACTGCTCATACTTGACAATCCATTGCCCAACATGTCAAGCCACCAAGAGACTACAATGTAAATCTTGTGTTGGTATATCCAGTGAATGAGTGCATGTGAGAGTGTTGTGTGTTACATCTGCTGACTAGCTAAGAACAAACAATAAATATAATATTTGCTGCTTTATGTGTTAAACTACTTAGGTTCCTTTATGTATATTTCATTAGTAAGCAAGTCTTACATAGAGTTAGGATTTATACAGCGCAATAATTCCTCGGATAAACTTGTTGTTGTTTTTTAAGTACTAAAAATTGCCATGAGTGGTCTCGTACGCTAATTTAAAAAATGTCAGCAGTGTAAATTGCTTGAACAAACAAATTGTACATGATGATTTCATAAAGATGAATTTTACTCTTTCTCCTTATATGCCAATTTTTATTAACATCACAAGTAAAATGCCTTTCCCCCCCTAGGACAGTGTATATGAGTGGGTGGTATGATTGTGTGCTTGTGTACTTGAGCTACAGCAGAAGGAAGGGCGTGTATGGTCAGTGAAACTACACCACCTTGACTATCATACAAAAGCATTATGTACCAGCTATAATTTATGTACAGATAAGCTTTAAACAAACACAAGAAACAAAATAATACAAACAAACCACAACCAACATTGTCTGTTGAAGAAAATTAACTGACCAAATCCATATCATGACTTATACAAAGACTTGCAACTACCTCTATGAGGCCATAAGACCTACATTTGGTAATGGTAGTCAATACTATACTGTATCATACCAAGTTGCTTATGGCCTTAGTGGTCGTCATGGCTCCTATGACCTGTCCTAGTCTTATTCTATGAAGTGCATGTTTCTCACCACTGTACACCTGGATACTGGAAGCCAATATTATTTGGCCACCATAAGGAAATTCCTGTTCCCTATTCTCACAACATAAAAAAAAGTAATGCTTCATAGTGACCTTAGAAATTGGGGAAAGAACATACTTTTACTCTAGAAAAAGCATATGATGACTAAGCTATCAGGGTGTCATACAGGATTCTGCGCTGGGGATGGTGTACATAGCCAATTTCATTTTGGAAACCCACACTGCTTTGATGGACATGCCTATGTGAAAGTGTATACACCTTACACTGATCTACCACCTTTGCATGAAACCTGGTTATACAAGCTAATATGACACTATGCTTCTGAAGCTGTGATATTAGCACTTGTGCACTTAGAGGAACTGACAAATTACTGACATTGCCTTAGAGATACATAATAAAAAGGGATGACCACATAGTAAACCGTTTAAACCATAATTAAGCAATTGGCAATCTGAAAAAGTCCTTCAACAACAGCTCAATGAAGAATAAGCAGATAAGTAAAATGATTTCACTGAAGTTTATTAGAATTACATGAACTAAAATGACAGGAATTCATACAGGATTTTTCACTGGGGAGAGAGAGAAGAGAGAGATTTGTAGAGTCACTAAACCGTTTAGCCATATGAAAATGGTGAAGTCATGATCATGAAAACTTGGACAAGCTACTACGAATTGCTACAATGTTTTTGATATCTTATATTGAAATAAATTCAGAAGAGGTAAAAGTTAATTAGGGTGGAAATCCCAGGGCTCCCATAACCTGCATGAAACAAAGTGTCTAGAACAAAGTAGAAACATATGTTGAGTTGTATGCAATGATTTTCTCCCCCTTGTCCAGGAGTACACCAAAGGATGTTAGGGTAGTCATGGGAAAGGCTATGAGTGAGGATAATGTTGGTGGAGCATGCTTTAGAATAATTCAGTAACTAGAAACCTTTCCAACATGCACCCACACTTTCTCACAAAGAAATTCAAAATTCAAAAGTACTACGGAACAAACAAACTGAGGAGACTTTGTCATAAAGATATAGCTAAAACTACCACAAAATATCTCTATTATAATTCAGGGCACGTTTGCTCCCTACATTCATTATATCTCTATTATAATTCAGGGCACATTTGCTCCCTACATTCGTTCATTCATACAGTAATTAACTTAGAAAAAATTGTTCAGGAAACACAACTTCACCGGGAGAAGTGCCCCAGGCAGAAAAATACTTCGCAACCCACCGCCGACCGCTAGCCATAAAACTGCTTACCCAGAAGCATAAGCCAGGGTAGACAGCAAAAGCTTCCTCCCAGTCCACCAAGTAGTAGCCATATTACGAATCACAGTAGACAGCGCACAACACTAGTTTAGACGACCACTACCAGTAGAGAATTTTACATCCACGGTAAAGCGTTTTTAACTTATTTAACCTGGCGATACTTATCTATACTTAACTGGAAAAGGGTTTTCCACGAGACAATGCAATATCTTTGCGAGACACTGCTGGATGAACCGCAGAACGGTCCAGCGTCCCGCCGAACAACGAAGTACTTAAGGCCTGAGGGACAGTAGTTCAAGATACACAGAGACGCCTATGTCTACGCAACAGTACATAGCCAGATGAATTTTTAACATAGCTACCTTTTCAACAATTACATTGGAGGGACACTATAACATGGGGCACTAGCTATAAACCACGGAGGGGTCACTATCTAATTGTGTTTTTCTCTGGAAGGACCTGGCATCTGAGTGATCAAGTTAGGAGACCCTAGTCACGATACACAATTACGCACAAAAAAAAAACTACACCAGTTATAAAACTGTGCAGTGGTGTGCAAACTATAATTAATCCACAGCTATGTTATCCTTAACTGTTCCTAGCTTTCTAATTTTGCATAATATATTATAATGTAAGAAGTTATCTAATGGACCCTTCAGTAAATCATGGGTAAAACAAAGGTGTATAAAAAAAACAGACATGTAAAACTATAGTAGAACATGGTACAATGTTTTACTTAAGGTTTCCTGTCAAGTAAAACAAGTATGTATGATTTACTAAACGAGTAAACTAAGCAGTAAATCTTTAGTGTAATAGTTTCCTCAATTTTGTAAAACAAGCACCTTCAAGCAATGCATAGCTAGGTTAAGACACATCCTATATCATGACTATATTCAGGAGAAAAATAAGATGTAGTTTATAACATTAGTATGAGGAAGTGTTATAAGAGTGTTCTTATTACATTATTATAACTATGTTATAAGTAATTGTAAATATCCTATTATATTGTGCATTTTCCACAGTGATTCCACATTTTCTTTCTCAGCCTTCTTGTACTCATTAGATGTGGCTATTCCCTCTCCCTTTCACAGGCTTTTTTTAAAATACTGAATTAAAAATATTTGGTCGCCACCGGGAATCAAACCTAGGACCACTTGCTTAATGCACCAGCGCTCTGCCACTGAGCTATGACAACCAGCCTGCAAACAAACACTTCAATTCAGTATTTATACTGTTGTTGAGGGGTACTACTATGCTAAATCTAGCTAACAACAACCAACAGAAATTTTCTTTTTTCAAAGATTCTTTTTATCTGTGGAATTTTTTTTTACTCAGCTAATTTTTCATTTCCCAACTTCTTTCTCAGTTTTTTAAGAGAGAAATTGTGAAGTGATAAATGAGCAGACTAAAAAATTCCACAAATAAAAAGAATAATTGAAAAAAAGAAATTGCTGTTGGTCTGCTGAGAGTAAGACTATAGCATAGCAATACCCTGAACAGTATAAAGACAGAATCGAAGTATGTTTGCCCGCTGGTTACTGTAGCTCAGTGGCAGAGTGCTTGTGCATTAAGAAGAGACTGGAGAGAGTGTGACTAATGAAACCAGAAGAGACTGGAGAGAGTGTGACTAGTGAGACCAGAAGAGACTGGAGAGAGTGTGACTAATGAGACCAGAAGAGACTGGAGAGAGTGAGACTAATGAGACCAGAAGAGACTGGAGAGAGTGTGACTAATGAGATCAGAAGAGACTGGAGAGAGTGTGACTAATGAAACCAGAAGAGACTGGAGAGAGTGTGACTAATGAGACCAGAAGAGACTGGAGAGAGTGTGACTAATGAGACCAGAAGAGACTTAATAAACTAGAAAAGACTGAAGATACTCGAAGAGACTAAAGAGACTAGAAGAGACTAAAGAGACTAAAAGAGACTAGAAGAGGCTAAAGAGACTAGAAGAGACCAAAGAGACTAAAAGAGACTAGAAGAGGCTAAAGAGACTAGAAGAGACCAAAGAGACTAGAAGAGACTAGAAGAGATTAAAAAGACTAGAAGAGTCTAAGAAACTATAAGAAACCAGAGAGACTAAAGAGATTAGATGAGACTAACGGGACTAGAAGAGACTAAAGAAACTGGAAGAAACTAGAAGAGACTAAAGAGAAGAAAAGAGACTAAAGAGAAGAAAAGAGACTAAAGAGGCTAGAAGAGCCTAAAGAGACTAGAAGAGACTAAAGAGACTAGAAGAGACTAAAGAGATTAAAGAGACTAAAGAGATTAGAAGAGACTAATGTTCAGGCCTTCACCTGAACAGGAACAGAACTTTAACATTCATTTAGTTTAACCTAATTAGCTACTTAATTTATACTCCTTATTATTGTATTCTCTTCCACACACACACACACTTTTCTTTTATTCTATTATTTTTGTTTCATGGTTCGCTTGAGCGTAGCTAAGTGCGTTATCGCATACTTTGTTCAGTTACTCCCGAAGATTGAATTGTGAAGTTTTGGTTGAGTGTTGTGGGCGAGTGACTCTGGTCCTTCAACTTTATAGAGCTGTGGAATTACGCCCACAGTCAACAAACAATTAGATATTTTGCTTATGCGGTAGGAATTTATTCTATAAATAAATCTTAAAATGATGTAATGAAAGTAAGTATGTACAACTTGGTTACATGTGAAAGAACCGCCGCCCGCCCCCCCACCCACACACACACACACACACACACACACACGAGCGCGCGTGCGCTTCGATTTGACACGCCCAATAACCGGAAATGGTGGTACGCAAGAGGAGAAACACTTCGATTTTAAAAAAGGAGTGAATCCACTGTTCGATTGTAGCTAATCGCTATGGACACCTTGGAAAGACATGAATGGTTTAAGTACGGAGATTCAGTAGAAGTGAAATCACAACAGGAAGCTGTTCCAACACAGTACGATGTGCTTCAGGACAATGTACGAATCTTAGTGTTATCATTAAAAAGCTTTGGTGTGAATATTATTGATAGTTTTACTGAAGCTGAAGAAGTATTTGATTATATTCAACATCAACCCAACAAGTCTATTGGATCCATTACTTCCCACCAGCTAGTTGAAGAACTAACTATTAACCACAACAGTCCTTTACACATAGCTTGTCTACTGGGTGACCTAGGTATGGTAAAGAAAGTGTGTTGTTGTCACTATATTGATTGTACCAACAAAGTTGGAGACACGCCCCTTCATATAGCATGTCGTCTGGGTCATGAAGACATCTGTGAGTATATATCTGGTCAGATAGTAGCTGATAGTAATGGATATTTTGTAAGATTTAAAACTTTACCAAAGCTCTACATTGCAGGTGGTTTATGTTGGAAGGAATACGCAGGGAAAGTTTTAGTTAGTGCTAATCTTCCATCTATATTTACAGAAAACGAAGAAAAATTAACTCCCTTTCAAGTTGCATTGAGATTTCAAAATTATTCTTGTATGAGTATTGTACTTAGTCTTCCTAAATTTCATTTTATAATATGTCAAAAATCTATGGCATTCATTGATCTAAGCAGTGAGCAGAGTTTAGAACATGTAAACAGTGGAACACCTTATGGTGGTATGGTTATTAGTGGACAGCTTTACAATGAATATTTGAAGAAGTGTACAGATGTTCTTCATGACTACAGACTAAGAAATTATGCTCAAATAATAGCTCATGTTGGGTTCAATGCCCTATACAAGAATGATAAAAGACAACTTCCTATTGAATCTTTGATGGAGAATTATGATAAAGTAGATGATACAGTTGATTTTGTAAATATCATGGTTAAACACAATGCTTGTTTCTGGCATGATTTAATAAAGGCGTATAGTAAGAAATTTTTTTCTTTCTGTTCTACGCATAAGTTATTTAAACCTGAAATTTGGAAACACTTGTGCCATACAAAGGACAGGGATGGCAATTTACTTCTTCATTTAATTTGTCGCTATAGCGATGATGCTACCATAGTGACATGTTATTGTCAGTGTGATATTAATATAAAAAATGTATCTGGACATACTCCATTACGTGAAGCTTTCCTAAATGAGAATTACTCCATATGTCGTTGGCTAGTACTCGATAGACATTATGATATGTGTTATGAAGACACGAGCTACATTGGTACTTTATGTGAGAAAATTCATGTGCCATCTTTTGAAGTTACAGAAGTCACACCAGGAGACACACTACTGCATGTAGCAGCAGCTAGTGGAAGTAGTGATGCAGTCTCATATCTCATAGGGTATATGAAGTTAAACACTTTGAATTCTAAGCAGCAATATCCTCTTCATGTGGCATGTAAATCTGATTTATCCATAGAAGTCATTCACTTGTTGAGAGAATGTGATATAACTCACAAAGATATTGATGGCAACACTCCTCTAGACTTGCTCTACAAACATCATCCTGACAGACATGACTTCATGGCATGTGCTATGGGATCCTCTTTCTATATTCCTGGAAGTTCACCTTGCAAAGACGAAGAATTAGTTTCAACTGAATGGTTATGTGATCTGGATTTTAAAGAACTAGCAAGACATCACAAATTACGAAACAATGTTCTCCATATTGCTTCAAAAAATGGCTTGTTGAATTTAATAGAAGAATTGAAAGCACTGTTTCCAGAATTTTTTTACAAATTAAATAACGAAAAAAATGAATTTCATAATTTACCACTGCACAATGCATCAGCTCATTGTAATTTGCAATGTATTAAATTGTTAAGTGAAGGATGTGATATTAATGCTGTTAATGCATTTGATAGCACTGCTCTTTTGGAAGCATGTCGGAATGCAGATGACACTGACAACGATATGGAGGCTGTAAAATTTTTAATTGTAAATTTGAAAAGTAAAGTAAATGTTCAAGACAAAAAAGGCCGATCAATTCTTCACTTGGCCTGCAAAAATGGAAATTTACGACTAGTGAAAAATATTTTAACACAGCGTATATTGGACCCCAATCAGGAAGATTGCAATAATTGCACTCCACTGATGTTGACTTCCCTGAACAATCATGACATCATCAAACTACTCATTGAACATGGAGCAGACACTAGTCCCCTGTATGACGCGTACAAGGAGTTCTTTAAAACGTATCAGTCAGAGAATCCTCCACCCACTCCTCTCAACATAATAGTTGCTGGGAAACCTTCATCAGGAAAGTCTACGCTCATCAAAGCTCTTATATGTAGTGATGAAAGTCAAAATATAGTACAGGCAGAACCCCACACTGCCGGAATCATTCCTTCTTCTCATGACGATGAAGAGTTAGGTTGTGTGTCCTTCTATGACTTGGCAGGTCAGAGTGAATACTATGCCAGCCATGAGGCAGTACTACACACAGTCATGGCTTCATCAACTCCACTCATTCTGTTACTAGTCGACTGCAGGAAGGATCAAGGCCTCATTCAACAAGATATTTTATATTGGATCCATTTTTTTCAATGTCAGCAAAAGTCTACATCAGGAGACAGTCAGCCACGAGTTATAATTGCTTTTAGTTTTGCTGATCAGATTCAGCATCAAATAGCTCAAATAAAAGCTAATTGTAGCAAAGATGCTATCAAGGATATTTTTAGTAATAGTGGGTTTCATTTAGCTCACTGTTACTTTTTAGACTGTCGAATATCACACTCAAATGAATTAAAAGAACTTCGAGAAAATATCAATGTGTGTGCTTCAGTTTTATGCAAATCAACTCCAATAAACTTTCTGCTGCACTGTTTTTATGCCTTTATGTTGCATAGTTTCAAACTTCAACCGGCAGTACAGATAAGTGATATCATAAATATAAAAGAACAGTGGATTTCATCCGAAATAGATCCTAATTATTATCCAATTTCTGACAGTGACAGTTCTTTGAGCTCAGGTAAAGAATTTGATGAAAATGAACCCACATTTGAAGAAGAGAATCCAGCTCATTTTCTTCCGGACAGTAGTGATAGTTTCATGAAATTGTCAGAAAATTTGCATCAGAGAGGACATATTATATTTCTAAAAAATCACAAAAACATCTCACATAGTTGGCTAGTTATCAACAAAGAAATTCTTTTACACGAAATTAATGGCTCTCTATTTGCTCCACCTGCTTTTCAACATCATCACAGAATAGTCAGCACCAGTACTGGAGTAGTAGCTTCTTCTACTATAGAAAAACGATTCCCACACTATGATATTGACATGTTGATGGGATTTCTACTACATTTAGAGTATTGTCAGAAAATTACTGACAGTTCAATTCTCGAACTTCTCTCTGCTGAGTTTCAATTTAGTTCTGATGAATTCTATTATTTCCCAGGACTAGTGCGTATAGAGAAACCACAGAATGTGTGGAATTCTCTGGCAGGACCAGTAGTTCAGTGTGGTTGGATACTGCGGGTAGAAGATGCGACATCATTTTTCACACCTCGTCTTATTCAAATATTGCTACTTAGAGTGGCATTTCAAAATGCTTTTCCCGTGAAAAGTTGGAATCGTGGTTTTGAATGTCCTAGTATTTGTCGTTCTTGTTGTGTTTGGAAGAATGGAATCTTTTGGAGAAATGAAGTCGGAACAGAGTGTCTTTTAGAAGTTGCTGAACAAGGCCAGGCAGTTGTGTTGATGTTTCGTTCATTAAAAGCTAACCTTCAAGATAATAATCTCAAGAAATTATTATTTGTACGTTCTTCTGTGATAAGAACTGTTTTAAAATGTGTTGAGGAAATATGTCCATCTTTGAACGTGCTAGAGTATTTCTGTCATCCGGATCAAGTTCAATATCCTCCTAAGCCTTGTGAAGAAATGGCTTTATACAGTATCAATAATATAGCCAAAGCTGTATGTCAGAGATCTGAGATAGTCATGTGTGACAATCCTAGTTTTGATAATTTGACATTATCTGAACTGCTCCATTTCGAACCTTTTATGAGTTGCTGCTTTAAAGAAATGTTTGATGATGCACATCAGAATAATCCAATATCTGAAAATGATATGGAGACCATCTCTGAATGTGTGAAGAGCGAGAGAATGTTTAGTGCACTCTCTGATCGTGATGGTGAGAGTGCTGATGGAGTAATACTTACTTGGAAAAGCAAGACATACCGAGAGTTCAGATGCCAACTGGCCAAGTTCAGTGTATTTGGATCAAGGAACCTCCAGGTTAGCAAATGAATTGTTACCACTTGGGACATAATTTTTTTCAAAAGATGTATAATTTGGTCATTTGATTGTATGTAGAGATTGTATGTTTGCTTGTGTGGGTGTTGTTAATGCCATCTGTGTTATAAGACTTCTAGAGACAGTACAATTAACTACACTGAACCCTAGGAAGTCTTGAATGCAATATTCATTTGCTGCGGTTTTGTTTTAGGTGATTGGAAATTGCTGTGTGCAAGAATTGTTTTTGGAATCAGTAGCCAAGAAACCTAAACTTCAGTCACACCAGCCTGGTATGTTATTTTTAGCTAACATATATTGAATGATGATTGTTTACTATTTTTAGATTGTTCTACTGTATTTTTCAAGTTCTATCCGATATTAGTTGAACGATTGCAATTCAGCATCAACTCAATTGCAGATCACTGTCTTAGCAAGATGCTCATATCACGTCAAACCTACCGTGAAATAACGGATGTGAACATATCAAAAGAAGACAAGACAAGAAAGTTACTGATGGATGTTGAACAGAATATTTCTTCAAAAGCAGGAGCATTTGCAGATTTTTGTCAAGTTCTGGAAATCTGTGAATTTAGAGATTTAGTAGTTTCTTTTACATCAAAGACTACTTAATGTGAGTAAATCAATTTGCTTCAAATATAATACATATTGATTGTAATCTATTATGTATGTTATTGGCGAGCGGGTGAAGCGAGTGACACACTATCAGGGGTAACTCAAATGAAAATCGGGGATATTTGTTTGTATATATGTTTGGACGTACGTATGTCATTTTTGTACTTTGACCCTGGTGTTTTTGCGTTAGTTTGGTGGTCGACCCTTTCCCAAACTTCAGTAAACAAAATCCTCTGGTTTGTTGATCATTACCCATATCATCCTAGAAATTGAACTGCTTACCGATTTAAATTATTTTGCGGGTACAGTTAAGCTTAAAAACTTTACCGGAGTTTCACTGCTATTCGAGTTAGTGGCAGTGGTAAGTTAATGTGCTATTTGTCATAGTTGTAAGCCCTACGCAACAGTATTTACTTGAAAGTTCATTAGCCATTAATCTAACCACAGAAGGTCCAGTGAACACGGGAAATGGACGAAGCCTTCCAAGGTTTACGTAAGTGTTTATGTTCACGTGTTGTGTTAAATGTTCCATGTGCGAAGATTGTTTTGTGTTGTATACGGATGCGTCGGGTGGAAGAGTCGGTGCATGTTTACATGTTCGTAAAGAAGAGCAGGAGTTGCCTGTGGCTTTCTTTAGTAGACAGCTAAGAGGTGCCGAGAAGTCATACTCCGTCACCGAGTTGGAGGGTGTGGCTGTGGTTGTCTATACAGATCATCATGCTTGCAGTCACTTCTGTTCAGCAGGTAGCTGAATAAGCGTCTCAAACGATTTGCCCTTAAATTAAGGAGGACCGTGAACTCGATATCAGATATAGGCCTGGCAAGACCAATGGCAACGCAGACGGACTTAGTCATCAGGACTGGGACGAAGATGGGCTTGATTCTGAGTCAGAGGTTGTCCTGGGTTATCAGACTTCACCTACGGGCGAAGTCTTAGCTGGGAAAGATGTGGGACCTCCCTCCTGTGAGCAGAAGAAGATCCATGAGATATAAGAAATATCAGGAAGAAAGAAGATTATTATTTTTGTGTCATGTCATTCGTTGAGCTTTGAGTCAATTGTATATTCCCGTTATGGTAAAGGGTCGATCACAGTTGGGCCTGTCTGCTCATGCGCGGTGGACTCAATGTTGAACATATTATGTGCGTGTGTCTAGTGTTTTGCTCAGCCTGTCTTTTATTGTGATAGCTGTGTCCCCGACCAGTGCATAGACTTTTAATTAAACTAACTTAAAAGTGAAATTGAGAGCCTATGTGGCAGGATACCAGTCTCGCTACGGACTCTGGTGGCGACTAATGACGGGATTCGATACTCTAATACTTTATTTGCGGTTGAGTCCCCCACAAATAACATAAAGTATAATTGGAATAATTGGCGAGCGAGCAAGACACTTGCATGGGTAACACAATTGAAAATCGGGAGTGTGGCATATTTGCACTGTGAACTCGTAATTCATTGAACACGTAATCATTATGTTTAAAATCTATTCCCGATCTCCTACTGCCTGGCGGCCATCGCTAGCTAAAAAAAAACCTTGCATGACAGGAATGTTTGTTTATATGTTTGGACATACGAATGTCATTTTGTACTTTGACCCTCGCATTATTGTGTTTGCTAGGAGGTCCATCCCGTCCCATATTCCATTAAACAGAATATTTTAATTTATTGATTTTTACCCATATGATTCCAAGAAATTGAATTGTTTACTGCTTTGAATTCTTTTGCGGGTACAGTTAAAAGTTACAAACTTATCAGAGTTCATTTGTATTTGAATTAGTGGCAGTGGTAAGTTTTTGTGCTATTTGTCATGGTAATAGGTCCTACACAGCAGTGTTGTTCCATACCTGAATATCCATTGTCCAATAGTTTATAAGCATGAAGTATGTCAGTAAGCTTGTCTTAATAGGTTAGGTTCAAACCTGTGCAGTAACTTCTAAGAAATGCCTGTTGTTTTTGTTTAGTTTTTTAAGTCAAACAGTTGCGCTGAGTGGTTATTATGGCATTGAAACCCCTTTACTATGGTATTGAAACCCCTTTACTATGGTATTGAAACCCCTTTACTATGGTATTGAAACCCCTTTACTATGGTATTGAAACCCCTTTACTATGGTATTGAAACCCCTTTACTATGGTATTGAAACCCCTTTACTATAGTATTGAAACCCCTTTACTATGGTATTGAAACCCCTTTACTATGGTATTGAAACCCCTTTACTATGGTATTGAAACCCCTTTACTAGTCACCGGAGTGTTTGAAGTTAAAAGTAATCACAATACTGTGACCTAACTAGGTAGGCTTGCTCGCCATTTGTGCTCAAGCACACCACTTAGTTTTTTGTTTTTAATTTTGCAATATTCTTTACAAACACACAACACTTACACACACACACAAGTAAGAACAACTCTGAGTGTATGGCGTAAAGCTGCAACAAATAGCACATTAATCAAGATGCCTTACTGCCGCCACCAATACAAATAGACATTAAATTTACTCGCTAAGCTTGCAAGACCTAACTTCCATCATCTTGTATGCTCTGCTTCCGCTGCTCTTTGCCATTTTCTCTGACACTATCAGTGTTTTCTCTGGATTTATTTCAAACTTCTTACATCCGCACTTATGCTAACATTATAAAGTAGCCTTAGGGGATGGGTAGGCGTTGACCTCTCTGAACTTTGGCCGTATATACCAAAATTTCAATTGACATTCGTTAGTGAGGGTCTGGCTTCGCTCACCCAATTAAATTTAAAAAAATGCCAAAATGATTAAATAATAACTAATATTTAATTGGGCACAAAAAAAAAAGAAAGAAAAAGTGAAGTGTCTAATGACTTAACAGCCCTTGTTTTTTACTAGTGCTTACAAACTTCTATTTATTGTGATATTAAGCCATCCAGATAGCCACAAGACACATCGTGTGAGGAGTTGACATTTGGTTTCTACAAACAACTTTCAAGTAACTCAAAATGTGTTGATGTGTTGTTGTCTTTGTTTTTTGTTGTTGTTTGTTTGTTTGTTTTTTGCATAAGAATTTTTAATATTTATCACAGGAGGTGTATCTACCAGTTTCATTTTTGTCATTAATTTTTATGAATAGTTATGCATTTTGCAGTCCATATTGTTACAAATTAACTTTAAGTGTAAGCTATGTGTTATATTTTGTACTTCTTTGGTTTTGCATTGCTGTAATAAAAAAAAACTAGCTTTGTTGCTTTGATATATTAAAGTAAACTATACACTATCTCTTTTAGGAATACAAAATTGGGAAACAACACATAATATTTAGTCAGTTGCTGTAGTGTTCAGTTTTGTCTTGGCATTTTTTGAGAATAAAAGAAATATTCTGTACAATTTTAAGTTAGCTATGTGCACTTGGAGGTGGGGTTAGTTGTAGTTTCATTTACATACTTATTCCCTTACATTTATCACATGACTAGAGGTGGGTCATGTGGAAGAGTTTGAGAGATGCAGTGTGGGTAGGCAGGTTTAAGACCAGTGAAGACAAAGATCATTAGGAGAACAAATAGAACCATGTGAGAATGAAATAAACTGGATTGATGGCAGGAACACTTCAGGTATGTGCTAAGGTCATCACTGATTTATCTGCCATTTCGTTTGGCGACATCAAACTGTATATTGTGCCCATTTTTTTACTTGTATTTACTAACTAGATTTTAATACATTGATGTGGCATATTTGAACTTTTGAACTCGTAATCCATTGAACACAATCATTTTGTTAGCAGGCTCATTCATTGATCAATTATTTGTGTGTCATTGGTGCATGCCGCCTTTATCGATTCCATTTGTGTATCACCATCAGTCGACAATAATACTTAAAATCTATTCCTGATCTCCTACCGGCGGTGGGAAGATGGCAGCGATCGCTAGCTTAAGAAATCCCCTACAATGCAATTGTGCTTCCAAGAATTTTGCATATTGTTTGATGGTGATTATTCACATCCTGTTTCCTGTACGTATCACACGTCACATATCCTGTACCACACCCAGTGTTGCCAAGCTATATGAATTGTATGTTCATCAGTTTGATCCAGTTTATTAATTATAACCTGTAAATTCTACACTTATACAGGAATTATTAATAATAGTGACTATGTTCTTTGTTGATGTCCAGTATGCTTAGTGACAGATGTTTGGGCTGTCTGTGTATTGCTGTTAGTAGTGGGACTATGACTTGATGTCAAGTACAATATATCAATTTATTCTGGACAGCTAGCTAGTTATTACTACATGTATTTATTTACTCAGTATTCACCAAATTAGCTTCAGTTAGAGGGTGTGTCTATAAAAGAAGAGAGACTACACAAGATGTGTACATTAACTCCATTGAAAATTGACCAAATTTACATCAAAGCCCATGAAACTAAGACCAAGTTTACGTAATTTCAAAATTAGTACACAACTATTTCATATTTAAACTATTTTCATTAGCTATCACACCATTGAATGAAATATATTATCATAGAATACATCAAGACACACAACAGTAAATAACAAAACATAAATTAAAGCCCTAATCATTTCTTTGCTACAAAAATACATGTACATTGGTAAGGTGTGACTACAAGGTTGCTATGGCAATGAATGCTGAACAAGAGTAGACTCTGTAATCAATTCTATTTAAATGTGATGGAGACAAAGTCAGAGAAATAAAAAAAAATGAGAATGGAAAAATGAGAATAAAACTAGGTAGATCTACTGCTGCAATAAATTAATAGTTTATTCAATACCTCTCAGCTTGGCTAAGAGTCTTTGAAATGTATATGGCTAGCAAAGTTGCTGAAATCATCCATTAGCGATCCAGTTTCTGGAAAAGATAATAGTATGGTAATATCAGTCACACCCACACAGATGTCACATTACCTTGAAGAGGTGATTCTGCTATTAATAGAGGGTCCACTGATTCAGACTACGTCACAAATAAAATCACAAGAAAATCAAATAAAGCAATTACTGCTTCTATGCCATAGCCATTCTTCACAGTAGTAATATTTACACACCATAGTACACATTTAGAAGTATATAGTCAGAAGAAATGATACAAAATGACTAGTTTGAATATACATACATACATACATACATATACACATACATACATACAGAAGTCATAAAACAGCTGTGGTGATGTGGTAAGCAAATAGTGGCTTTAGTGGGTACCTCCACTACCCAATGGAAGCCATTTATGTCCTTAACATAACCTAATCAATGAATTAACTCATAACCGTAACCAATAACTAATCATGCACATCAGCAGTACAATAAAACTAGAAAAAAAATACTAAATTATTTTCCAACTACCTGACTTCTACAACCAGCCCCGCCCTTTCTATTCAAGCCTACACTAACTGTATTGACTGTTGATGGGACTGGAACTGGTCTGCCGTGGTGGTCTAGAGCACTGAGGGAGTAGGTAGAGGTAGAGGGAGCATAGTGTGCATTCAGCTTGCACAAGTACCAGAATCCTATAGAGGAAGAAAGAAAAAGATATAATAAAATGATGATAATATTTTCATGCATACATTTTAAAGACCATTTACACCCCACTGGATTACATATGTACTTACTGGCATTTCTTTTACGTTGAGACTCTGATAAGGTCCCAGATTCTGCACTTGTATGAAATTAAGAGGACCAGAAATTTTCACTCTGAGAAAATGATATGAACAAGTCAATTCTAAATAGAAAGATCACTACTAGTCATTTAGAAAATCTGTACATGCATTTTTATTTTATTCTCTTACTTTTCAGCAGTCTCTGGATTAGGGGAAGGTCTGGTTGGGCCTCTACTAGCATGTGCACTGAATAACAAGTCCAACATAAACTGACCAATCGCTCCCTATAATTCATAGGCTTCTCTGTGCTTGCCCTGATCTGAGATTGCAATCGACCTTGGGCCAGTCCAGGAACATGAAGGGCTACTAATAGAATAATATTAACCACTAGTTATGTACTTGAGCACAAATGGCGAGCGAGCCTTTGCACAAATGAAACACTTCAAAAATATTTTATCAGTCCATTTCTAAAAGTAAAAGTATACAGCCGTTCTGACCATACTTTAGCTTAAATACTGATAATAAATAAATATTAAGTGCAAATGATCCACACATATTATAATATAAACAAATAAAATCCCCGATTTTCAATTGTGTTACCCCGATAGCGTCTCACTTCACTCCCTCAGCAATTAAACTACAGTATTGTTACATTATATACTTAATCTTAGTTCATGTAAAATAATATAATTTAGCAGGTTGACTATTAATTTTACCAAACAAAACGAATTAGTTTGTTATCTTAATTTCCTGAATAGTTGTAACTTCTGTGGTATCCACTTTGAGCAATTCTGGCTACCTCAATTACCAGTAACTGGTGAACAAGCTCGCAATGGCAAGAATTATTTTTGTAGCTAACAAATATGGAACTACGTACTTACCTCAGATTCTCACCAGTAATGGTGACTTCCTTAGTATTAATATTTAGCCACCAGTGGCACTCTGACAACCAACAAGCGGGCATTTAGCCGCCCACAAAAAGACCAAGTTTGGAAATTACGTCTGGTAAAGGGTTTTCAATGGTATAGTAACCAGTTGCAGTAACTTTTTAAGGCTTGAAAAACTAGCGTTTCACAAGAATTATCTCACAATTTGGAGCCAAAGTTTCAAGTAAGACTTGCTTAATGCTGTAGTATCATAAGAAAGTGGGGTCAAGCCCAAAAATCATTTTTGGGGGGGGGGGGGGGGGGGGGAAAGGCACCCACACAAGCTTTTAAGAAGCATGTGTACCATCCGTGCATGCATACATATAACACATACCCAATTTTCAATTGGCCACCCCTAATAGTAATGCACACATGTAAACACACACATACATGAAAAGCACAGAGCATGCATCTACACATACAAGAATAATAAAGTGATCAAACCAAGTATTGAAAGAAAATCTTCATAGTTGTGTCTCCTAGAATTTATAAGTATATGTATATATGTATGTATGTATGCATGTATGTATATATATATGTATGTACATATGTATGAGGCTACAGACACAGTATGCCTCATGCAAAGAGAATAGAGGCATGTTACATTAATCTAGCCTTTCAGTAGTGATAAGAGTACATGTATTTATAGAGTACAAAAGAAGAAAATAGAATTAGATAAGGTTTTGGTTGTCTAAACCTGATTCTGTAAGCTGTTGCTTTTAACTATTGGTTAACAAGGTTACTTTCTTAATGTGTGACATTAATGACTTTTCAGGACATAAATTTTACCTTCTTGCTGCATTAGAATAAGTATAGCTATACAAATTTTCATTGAATTATTTTAATTGTGAAATTCCATTTCTGATGTTTTCTAACCATTTTATATTAAAGTACACCTACTTCCTAGCTCGATTATACAAAATTGCTTTCTGCTGGCCTTTACTATATATGTAAAATTATTGTAGCTATTGCATGCATAATGATTACAGATAAGGGAATTCATACAAGTTTATCACTTGATCCATTTAAGGACTCATTGTTCATTATGCTAGCATTTTTTAATGGACATTTATCAGCATAGTGGAATAATTCTAGAATAATATAGACATTTGAGGGAACAATAAGGTGATCACCTTGCTGGAAGTGTGGCATCCCTGTCCCTCAATAATCAATTTAAAAACTATGCCAGAGCAAGTGTGAAGCAAGCACATACTATTTAGAGGCAACAGTTTCAGTTTATAAGTTTTCACAATACTTTGGTCTGATGATGATGAAGTAGTGAAATTGCAGTCAACAGTGAGTGCTTGATGACCTCATTGTTTTCTTTCCTAAATTCTCACTTTATTGGCCAATTAAATCATGGACTATGTCTAAGCATTGTGCTGCAGCAGAAGATATTTCTCCCACTCAGGACACACATAGATAGTTATGTAGGCATGCAAATAACCATCTCCATTGATCAAAAAGGTTCCTGTTAATTCCAATATTTTCAGTGGCAGCAGTACATGTTATACCACCATTGTTAAACACAAAGGTTTTGACTGGAATATTAGCTATACATTGATTCTTCCATTTATAGCGACTCAATCACTTATTTCGTGAAACCTCAACTTTGTTACTGCAATCATACACAATATTCCGCTTACTTAAATAGCTAATATGGAATTTTATGGAATAATATCCAATTTTGTTGAAATAGGATTTAAAAATGAATAATTATAAAGCTTTTGTGTATAATTTGGCAGGCCCTATTGTTCATTGTGTTAATTTATGGTCTGAACATGTTTGATGTGTTAGGTCTTCCTTATATAAATTTGATCTTATACTTTATGCATATCTTATGGCAACACATACTAGCTTAACCAATTTTCCTAGTTAAAAAGGTAGTATGGCCCAAGTTTGTTTTTTTGTTTTGTTTTTGTTTTTATATGCTCACGGAGTAATTGCTATTTTGCTTTATTAGGTAATGTATCATAGTCACACTTGTAGTTGTAGTGTAGCATACTATTGGGTGATAATCAAACTGCATTATGTATCCAGGGACCTAATGGTGGTGCCATGGATGAACTGATGCAGTGGACTCATTATTCCTACCCACTGGACCTCTCACTCATGCAAGACTCTCTCATAACAGCACCAGTTACCAACATTACATTTCTATTGCAGAATCAATCAGAATAGATCTCTTCATATAGCTCATAATATTCAAGAAATGATATTATATTACTATTGTTATGGCTAGCATAACTGAAGCAAAGTTGAAAGACTGATAGTGTAACAGCATCCCTTTAGTGTTAGTAAGATAAGGTATTTAGTCTAGCAAAATTCCTCTGGTCTGGTCCAAATTTTATTTACTGCAGCCTCCATAGTTAGGCATTACTGGTACCAGAAAGCATTAGAGATATTTGCTGACTATGACTAGCTACAAAAACGAATTATACATAGCAAATTTGCATGAAAAAAATTAGGACTGTCCAAATACAAGAGTTAATACACGAAGCCGCTATGCCTACTGAGGCCGCTAATGTCTACACACTTTATAGAAAAGCTGGCTGAGATTTAGGGCAGGGAGCGCCTGGAATTGGAGGGCCCCCAATTTGTCTGGCGGAGCCAGATCCACATAGCATAGCAGTTCGGTAAAGGGTCTGACTACGCCACCCCAAATCGTTGACTTACGTAATCTGCTAATAAGACTACACAGTATAATACATGTATCATGCTGCTAGACTATTGTGGCATCTCTTACGATGTTGTCATGGTTACAAGGAATGAAACCATTAATGCCTTCATATGCAAAATTGTTCCAAATGCGTAGACCACACACACACACCCACACACACACACACAACACATGCACGCTTAGATTTGACACACCCATTAACCGGAAATGGTACGCAAGAGATGAACACTTCATTTTTATCGAAATTTTATTAAAGAAAACTACGTAAACGGGTGAAGCCAACGTTCTGTGGTAGCTGATCGCTATGGGCGACTTGGACGACTTAGAAAAACTTCAATGGGTTGAATGGGCTAATTATGGAATTTTACTAGAAGTGAAATCACAACAGGAAGCTGTTCCAATACAGTATGATGTGCTTCAGGACAATGTACAGATCTTAGTGTTATCGTTAGGATGCTTTGGTGTTATAGATATTTTTGATACTTTTATTAAAGCTGAAGAAGTATTTGATTATATTCAACATCAGCCAAATAAGTCTATTGGATTCCTAACTTCCCACCAGCTAGTTGAAGAAGTAACTATTAACCACAACAGTCCTTTACACATAGCTTGTCTACTGGGAGACCTAGACATGGTAAAGAAAGTGTGTTGTTGTCACTATATTGATTGTACCAACAAAGTTGGAGACACGCCCCTTCATATAGCATGTCGTCTGGGTCATGAAGACATCTGTGAGTATATATCTGGTCAGATAGTAGCTGATAGTAGTGTATATTTTGTAAGGTTTAAAACATTACCAAAGCTCTACATAAATGGTGGTTTAAATTATAAAGACACAGGGAAAGTTTTAGTTAGTGCTAATCTTCCATCTCTATTTACAGAAAACGAAGAAAAATTAACTCCCTTTCAAATTGCATTGAGATTTCAAAATTATTCTTGTATGAGTATTGTACTTAGTCTTCCTAAATTTCATTTTATATTATGTCGAAAATCTATGGCATTAATTGATTTAAGCAGTGAGCAGAGTTCAGAACATGTAAACAGTGGAACACCTGGTGGTATGGTTATCAGTGGACAGCTTTACAATGAATATTTGAAGAAATGTACAGATGTTGCTCATGACTACGGACAAAGAAATTATACTCATATAATAGCTCATGTTGGGTACAATGCCCAATACAAGAATGACAAAGGACTATTTCCTATTGAATCTTTGATGGAGAATTATGATAAAGTAGATGATAAAGTACATCTTGTAAATAACATTGTTAAACACGATACGTGTTTCTGGCATGATTTCATAAAGACTGATAGTAAGAAGTTTTTTTCTTTTTGTTCTACGCATAAGTTATTTGAACCTGAAATTTGGAAACACTTGTGCCATACAAAGGACCAGAATGACAATTTACTTCTTCATTTAATTTGTCACTATAGCGATGATGCTACCATAGTGAAATGTTTTTGTCAGTGTGAAATAAATACAAAAAATGTATCTGGACATACTCCATTACGTGAGGCTTTCCTAAATAACAATTACTCCGTATGTCGTTGGCTAGTACTCGATAGACAATGTGATGTGTATTGTGAAGACAAGAGCTACATTAGTATTTTATGTGAGAAAATTTGTGTGCCATCTTTTGAATTTACAGAAGTTGCACCAGGAGACACATTATTGCATGTAGCAGCAGCTAGTGGAAGTAGTGATGCAGTCTCATATCTCATAGGGTATGTGAAGTTAAACACTTTGAATTCTATGAAGCAATATCCTCTTCATGTGGCATGTAAATCTGGTTTATCCATAGAAGCCATTCACTTATTGAGAGAAAGTGATATAACTCACAAAGATATCGATGGCAATACACCTCTAGACTTACTAAACAAACATCATCCTAACAGACAGGATTTGATGGCATGTGCTATGATATCCTCTTTCTATATTCCTGGAAGTTCACTATGGAAAAAAGAAGATTTAGTTTCAACTGAATGGTTGCGTAATCTGGATTATGAAGAACTATCAAGACATCACAAGTTACAAAACAATGTTCTCCATATTGCTTCAGAAAATGGCTTGTTGAAATTAATAGAACACTTGAAAGCACAGTTTCCAGAAATCTTTTACAAATTGAGTAAAGAAAAAAATATATTTCATAATTTACCACTTCACATCGCATCAGCTCATTGTAATTTGCCCTGTATTAAAATAGTAAGTGAAGGATGTGATGTCAATGCTATGAATGAATATGGTAGAACAGCTCTTCATGAAGCATGTCATAATGCAGACAGCTCTGACAATGATTTGGAAGCTGTAAATTTTTTAATTGAGAATTTGAAAAGCCTGGTAAATGTTCAAGACACAAAAGGAAGATCAATTCTTCACTTGGCCTGCAAGAATGGAAATTTGAAACTAGTGGATTATATTGTAACGCATCCTGAGTTGAACCCCAATCAGAAAGATTGCAATAATTGCACTCCACTGATGTTGACTTCCTTGGACAATCATGAAATCATCAAATTACTGATTGAACACGGAGCAGACACTAGTCCCCTGTATGACACATACAAGGAGTTCTTCAAAACGTATCAGTCAGAGAATCCTCCACCCACTCCTCTCAACATAATAGTTGCTGGGAAACCTTCATCAGGAAAGTCTACGCTCATCAAGGCTCTATGTACTGATGGCAGTCAAACTATAGTACAGGCAGAACCCCACACTGCCGGAATCATTCCTTCTTCTCATGACAGTGAAGAGTTAGGTTGTGTGTCCTTCTATGACTTGGCAGGTCAGATTGAATACTATGCCAGCCATGAGGCAGTACTACACACAGTCATAGCTTCATCAACTCCACTCATTCTGTTACTAGTCGACTGCAGGAAGGATCAGAGTCTCATTCTACAAGATATTTTATACTGGATCCATTTTTTCAATTGTCAAGTAAAATCAAAGTCAGAAGACGGTCAGCCACAAGTTATAATTATTTTTAGTTTTGCTGATCAGATTCAGCATCAAATAGCTCAAATTAAAGCTTATTGCAGCAAAGATGCTCTGAAACTTATTTTTAGAAATAGTGGGTTTCATTTAGCTCACTGTTACTTTTTAGACTGTCGAATGTCTTACTCCAATGAATTAAAAGAACTTCGAGAAGATATCTATACATGTGCTTTAGTTCTACGCAATTCAGCTCCAATAAACTTTCTGCTGCACTGTTTTTATGCTTTTTTGCTTCACAGTTTTAACCTCCAACCTGCAGTACAGATAAGTGATATCATAAATATAAAAGAACAGTGGATTTCATTAGGAATGGATCCAAATACGTTTCCAGCATCTGACAGTGACAGTTCTTTGAGCTCAGGTGAAGAATTTGATTTTGAAAATGAACCCACATTTGAAGAAGAGAATCCAGCCTATCTTCTTCCTGATAACAGAGATAGTTTTGTGAAATTGTCAAAAAAATTGCATCAAAAAGGTCATATTATATTTCTACAAAATCACAAAAACATCTCACATAGTTGGCTAGTCATCAACAAAGAAATTCTTTTACACGAAATTAATGGCTCTCTATTTGCTCCACCTGCTTTTCAACATCATCACAGAATAGTCAGCACCAGTACTGGAGTAGTAGCTTCTTCTACTATAGCAAAACAATTCCCACACTATGATATTGAAATGTTGATGGGATTTCTACTACATTTAGAATATTGTCAGAAAATTACTGACAGTTCAATTCTCGAGCTTCTCTCTGCTGAGTTTCAATTTAGTTCTGATGAATTCTATTATTTCCCAGGACTAGTGAGTATAGAGAAACCACAGAATGTGTGGAATTCTCTGGCAGAACCAGTAGTGCAGTGTGGTTGGATACTGAGAGTAGAAGATGCAACATCATTTTTCACACCTCGTCTTATTCAAATATTGCTACTTAGAGTGGTATTTCAAAATGCTTTTCCTGTGAAAAGTTGGAATCGTGGCTTTAAATGTCCTAGTATTTGTCGTTCTTGTTGTGTATGGAAGAATGGAATCTTTTGGAGAAATGAAGTCGGAACAGAATGTCTTTTAGAAGTAGCTGAACAAGGCCAGGCAGTTGTGTTGATGTTTCGTTCATTAAAAGCTAACCTTCAAGAGAATAATCTCAAGAAATTACTATTTGTACGTTCTTCTGTGATAAGAACTGTTTTAAAATGTGTTGAGGAAATATGTCCATCTTTGAACGTGCTAGAGTATTTCTGTCATCCAGATCAAGTTCAATATCCTCCTAAGCCTTGTGAAGAAATGGCTTTATACAGTATCAATAATATAGCCAAAGCTGTATGTCAGAGATCTGAGATAGTCATGTGTGACAATCCTAGTTTTGATAATTTGATAGTATCTGAACTGCTCCATTTCGAACCTTTTATGAGTTGCTGCTTTAAAGAAATGTTTGATGATGCAAATCAGAATAATCTAATATCTGAAAATGATATGGAGACAATCTCTGAATGTGTGAAGAGTGAGAGAATGTTTATTACACTCTCTGATCGTGATGGTGAGAGTGCTGATGGAGTAATACTTCATTGGAAAAGCAAGACATACCGAGAGTTCAGATGCCAACTGGCCAAGTTCAGTGTGTTTGGATCAAGGAACCTCCAGGTTAGCAAATGATTGGAATTATTACCACTTGGGACATAATGTTTTTCAAGAGATGTATAATTTGGTCATTTGATTGTATGTAGATTGTGTGTTTGCTTGTGTGGGTGTTGTGTATGCAGTCTGTGTGTACATATAAGACTTCTAGTGGCAGCACATTTTAATACACTAAACCCTAGGAAGTCTTGAATGCAATATTCATTTGCTGCTATTTTGTTTTAGGTGATTGGAAATTGCTGTGTGCAAGAATTTCTTTCGGAAGCAGTAGCCAAGAAACCTACTCTTCAATCACACCAGTCTGGTATGTTATTTTTAGCTAACATATACTGAATGATGATTGTTTACTATTTTTAGATTGTTCTACTGTTTTTTTCAAGTTCTATCCAATATTAGTTGAACGATTGCAATTCATCGTCAACTCAATTGCAGACCACTGTCTTAGCAAGACGCTCATATCACAACAAACCTACCGTGAAATAATGGATTTGAACATATCAAAAGGAGACAAGACAAGAAAGTTACTGATAGACGTTGCACAGAATATTTCTTCAAAAACAGAAGCATTTGAAGATTTTTGTCAAGTTCTGGAAATCTGTGAATTTAGAGATTTAGTAGTTTCTCTCACATCAAAGACTACTTAATGTAAGTAAATCAGTATTGCTTCAAATAATATAATATTAACTACATGTATAATTGTATTCATGTTATGTTAGGGTTTGTGCTGATTACACGTATGTATGTCCAATCTCGTACTAGTGGTCCAATAATCCTACGCTCATGACTAATGTTGTTTATTGTCTATGATATCATCGTACATAAGAGTTTGTACTATTTAACAGACTTTCTTAAACAAGCATAAACAGTAGCAATTAGTTATGTCCGCGTTGAGTTGGCGCGACCACAAATGTGGCATAAGAGGAAGGATGCACTTGGCGAAACCGGAAACCAATGGTCACATGACAGTAGCAGCTCAAACGCGCAATAACGTCGACGCCCACAGTAAAAACTGGGCGGGTCTAATGTGTGCTTTATTACCCTAAGTTTACTTGTTAAAATGAAAAAGTTTAAGTAGCTATGGTAGTTTCTTTCCGGGGCTGTATTCAATATATGCCCGGTTATAACTAGTCTCGCGTAGCCAGACCCTTTACCAACACCCAGTTCAGGTACTTTTCCCCTTATTCAGTAAGGGAAATTAGTGGCACTCTCCCCTCACGTAGAAGGGGCTAAGTTGGCACTCAGTACAAACGCGCATGCACACAATTGCACACTGACTCCGCCTTCGTTATCTTAAATCCAGGCATGGAGGGTTACTGCAGCTCTAGTGAAAGCGATGTTGGTAAAGATGAGCCCAGGGAGCGACCAGCTAAGAGGAGGAGAACGTTTAGTGTGGCCCAGATAGCACATCTAAATGCCATGTATGAAGGTGGCATGAACAGTGTGGCCAAGAAGTACAGGCCCCTTCTTGAACAAACAGCTACAGAGACTGGGTTGGAAGTGGAGCAAGTGGCTGTGAGTAAATAGATAATACCAGTAAATTTGGTTTTAAAAATGTTAACCAATCATTAGAATGGGGTAAAGAAAAAGAGATACAAGCAGAATCATGCTAAAACACACTTCCTGGCAGATTTTTCAGAAATGTTTTGGAGAATCTGAAGGTAAGAAGGCTAGTATATATAATTTTAATTTTAATGACTGGAGTACTCTGCAATCTGAGTATTATTCTGTAATATGTAGAGTTGTATTAGTCTCGCGTAGCCAGACCCTATACCTACTGCTACCCCGTACCTACTCAAACACCGATCTAACACAAACACTGATCTAACACAAAAATTCAAGAGGGTCAAATGCAAAGTACAAGTGACGTACGTACGTTCACACACATATAAACTAATATCCCCAATTCTCAATTTGATACCACTGTATTCTGTCTCTCTTGCCAATAATTCACCTGTATGGTGAATAATTAAGAAAAAGTACAGTAGAATTCAAAAAGAACTTGTCGTTATCGTAAGTAATAAACAAAGAAATGTAACGAGGCTTTTCTTGAGAGATAGCATGCCTCCAGTCTTTATTTTTGGTGGGTGCTTTATCTGAGTAGTACTTGCTGGCTTGCATAGTTAAAATAGTTCGTGCAAAAGACGAAGTTAAGAATTGGCGAGCAAGTAAAGCAAGTTTGACACCCATAGGGGTAAGTAATCAAGACTTGAAATGTTTATTTATTGACTCTCAGTGTGCACATATGGGTTATAGTAGTCGTCTGTCTGTCTGTCTGTCACACTCTGATTTTGGAAATTATTGACAATTAGCCGCTGTAGGTAGTATGAACTTATAATGATTTTTTTTTGTGCTACTTTTTCAAATTTTTAGCTGATTTTTGAGAAAGCACTAAGCTGTCAGCTCAGCATAGCGGTACTAGCTTTTGTGGGTAATGCCCCCTATTGTCACATGTAATCAAGTGAGTGAATAATTTGTTGCTGCTGAGTATAGTCTTGCGTTATGTAGACAGGAAGTTTCACAATGAAAATATATATCGGTGAATGTCTCTGGCCTGTTTAACTTCTTTGCTTATGAAGACAGCGTTTACACCTATGTTTTATTTGCTCAAGCTATATTGATACTTTATTAGAATACCAATAAATTATTCTTTTGATCTGAGATGATTTGTAATGACTTGGCTAGTGTATAGTAGAACTGGGTCTCACCTTTGGTGTTTCATTTATTTTTTTTATTTTATTATTTTATTATTTTGTTTATTATTATTTATTTTTTTTGCTTGTGCAATTTTTTTTTTCTTCTTCCTTGTTTCCACTTGAGTAAGTTAGATAAAGCATTCCCCTGCTCTGCATAGTGAATGCTATCCTTGGCAGACCTGTGCGCTTTAAATTTTGTTTACTTTGTCAACCAACAACACATAGGTGACTGTGAGACTCGCTGTAAGACTGCACTACTTTTCTAGCGCTGTTACATGGCAAGTACAGTTTGGCCACTTCAACTTCTACTAACTTATCTCTTTGAAAAAAAGACTACTGTGGCACCATTAAATGGCAAAGTTCTTTTTGGCCTCAGATAAAAATTATTATTTAGAATATAATAATACATATATCATTAAAATATAGCTGGCCATTTGTGGTGAGCACACCACTAGTTATTGGCGAGCAAATGAAGCAAGCTAGACTCTATACAGTGGTAATGAATTAAGAATCAGGGATGTGTGATGGTTTAGATATGTGTGGGCATGTGTATGAAGTGTTGCAAGTTACGGCTACTGCTAAGATAAAGAATAGCACAAAGTAAACATTTAACTAACAAATATGTATGTATGTATGTATGTATGTATGTATTAGCTGCCTTTACAAAGCTTTTTTCTGCTACTAAATCAGTGAGCATGTCTAAGTATAGGGTTAGGTTCAAACGTTGCTGTTGTTTTGTTTTGTTTTAAATTCAAACAGTTGCGGCAAGTGGAAACCCCTTTACCATATATGCATAATTTTAAAAAAGTTTGTTTTTTTGTTTTGTTTTGTTTTTGGTTTTTTTGTTTGTTTGTTTTTAGTAGCTGGAGTGTTAGAAGTTAAAATTAATCTTATAACAACTCCGTAGTTTTATTAAACCTAACTAGGGAGGCTCACTCACCATTTGTGCTCAAGCACACCACTAGTTATTATTGAAAGATATGAATGCATGAGCTTAGAATATCCTTCAACTGGTGGTAGCTATATGTCTACAATCCTGTATGTAAATAATCTTCCGAGTGAATGCACCAGGGGGATATTATGATCAGTTCTCTCGTCTGTGGCCATCTAAGCCTTTTTGAAAGTTTCTGACGACCGGTGTGGTAATATGATGATTATACCAATTTTTTTCCTTCTTTTTCTGTAAAGACAATCAGGAAGAGGTGTATTTTAAAAACTGGTTGAGTCGAAACTATCCGGTGATATACAAAAAATAGTATCGTAGTCCGAATAAGAAATACTAAAAGTTATAACTAACTGTTTATAAATATTGCTATCCTAAATTCAGTCACAGCGCTACCACAGGGGTTCCTGCAAAATGCAGGGTGTATTCTTTTTCTAGTTTCTAAATTCTTAACTTCAAAATTTTGTACAAAAAAATATTTGCCAACACTTAAACTTGTCGCTCTACTATGACCACCCTCAGCAGTAAATAGAATAGAGTAGTGGCTATGATGTTGAGTGTTGTATATGCATTTTTTCCAAGGTGACACTTACTTGCCATAAGGCAGGTGCACATTACTAGTGTTGATAAATTCCTATTTTCATTTAGTGGGTAAGGCAGCCATGGCTAGAAGTCCTGCTGATTTTTGTTCAGCAGCTAGTAAGGCATACTGGAAACTTGATAATGATGGCAAACAACAGCTTGTGGATAAACAAGAAACAGAGACTAAACAAGTCACTTCAGTGGATATCAGAAAGGCTTGCAGCTAAAATATTCAAAAAGGTGGAGAGTCAGGTTTGTTTTATATATATATATATATATATATATATATATATGTAGTGTGTACATAAATATTTTGTTCCACTTGCTATATGTGAACTGTAGCTGAACATGCTCAGTGAATTAAACTACAGAGGATTGGCGTTTGCATTTTTTGAAGAGGATATGCTAGTATCTTATACTGAAAGCTGTGAAACTTGTGTTAGGCATTCCTTTTTAGATTGTATACGCTCCATAATTTTAGCTGGTAAGTTTTGCCATTTCATTTTCTCCCAAAATATCACTCTGGTTTATATTATTGTATTTAGGCGGGGAACCACCTTCAATTCCAATAACTAGTTCAGAATTGGCCATGTCAGATAGTTCTAATGTTCCAACCAAGTCTACTGTTTTGATTAATCCTATTGTCAAGTCTGCCGTTCCTATCCAGTCTGCCGTTCCTATCAAGTCTTCCGTTCCTGTCAAGTCTGCCATTCCTGTCGAGTCTGGTGTTCCTATCAAGTCTGCCGTTCCTATCAAGTCATCCGTTCCTATCAAGTCTTCTGTTCCTGTCAAGTCTGCCGTTCCTGTCAAGTCTACCGTTCCAGTCAAGTCTGCCGTTCCTGTCAAGTCTTCTGTTCCTGTCAAGTCTTCTGTTCCTGTCAAGTCTACCGTTCCAGTCAAGTCTGCCGTTCCTGTCAAGTCTTCTGTTCCTGTCAAGTCTGCCGTTCCTATCCAGTCTGCCGTTCCTATCTAGTCTTCCGTTCCTGTCAAGTCTTCCGTTCCTGTCAAGTCTGCCCTTCCTGTCAAGTCTGCCGTTCCTGTCAAGTCTGCCGTTCCTATCAAGTCATCCGTTCCTATCAAGTCTTCTGTTCCTATCAAGTCTTCTGTTCCTGTCAAGTCTACCGTTCCAGTCAAGTCTGCCGTTCCTGTCAAGTCTTCTGTTCCTGTCAAGTCTGCCGTTCCTATCCAGTCTGCCGTTCCTATCTAGTCTTCCGTTCCTGTCAAGTCTTCCGTTCCTGTCAAGTCTGCCCTTCCTGTCAAGTCTGCCGTTCCTGTCAAGTCTGCCGTTCCTGTCAAGTCTTCCGTTCCTGTCAAGTCTGCCGTTCCTGTCAAGTCTACCGTTCCTGTCAAGTCTGCTGTTCCTATCCAGTCTGCCGTTCCTATCAAGTCTTCCATTCCAGTCAAGTCTGCCGTTCCTGTCAAGTCTGCCGTTCCTGTCAAGTCTACCGTTCCTGTCAAGTCTACCGTTCCTGTCAAGTCTTCCGTTCCTATCAAGTCTGCCATTCCTATCAAGTTTTCCGTTCCTATCCAGTCTGCCGTTCCTATCCAGTCTGCCGTTCCTATCCAGTCTGCCGTTCCTATCAAGACTTCCGTTCCTGTCAAGTCTGCCGTTCCTGTCAAGTCTGCCGTTCCTGTCAAGCCGTTCCTTTCAAGTCTTCCGTTCCTGTCAAGTCTACCGTTCCTGTCAAGTCTGCCGTTCCTGTCAAGTCTGCCGTTCCTGTCAAGTCTGCCGTTCCTGTCAAGTCTACCGTTACTGTCAAGTCTGCCGTTCCTGTCAAGTCTGCCGTTCCTGTCAAGTCTACCGTTCTTGTCAAGTCTGCCGTTCCTGTCAAGTCTGCCGTTCCTGTCAAGTCTACCGTTCCTGTCAAGTCTTCCGTTCCTGTCAAGTATGCCGTTCCTGTCAAGTCTGCCGTTCCTATCAAGTTTTCAGTTCCTATCAAGTCTACCATTCCTGTCAAGTCTTCCGTTCCTATCAAGTCTGCCGTTCCTATCAAGCCGTTCCTGTCAAGTCTGCCGTTCCTGTCAAGTCTGCCGTTCCTGTCAAGTCTGCCGTCCTCAAGCCGTTCCTGTCAAGTCTACCGTTCCTGTCAAGTCTTCCGTTCCTGTCAAGTCTGCCGTTCCTGTCAAGTCTACCGTTCCTGTCAAGTCTGCCATTCCTGTCAAGTCTACCGTTCCTGTCAAGTCTGCCGTTCCTGTCAAGTCTGCCGTTCCTGTCAAGTCTACCGTTCCCGTCGAGTCTGCTTTTCCTGTCAAGTCTTCCGTTCCTATCAAGTCTGCCGTTCCTGTCAACTCTGCTTTTCCTGTCAAGTCTACTGTTCCTGTCAAGTCTGCCGTTCCTGTCAACTCTGCTTTTCCTGTCAAGTGTGCTGTTCCTGTCAAGTCTGCCGTTACTGTCGAGTCTGGTGTTCCTATCAAGTCTACCATTCCAATTAATGCTGCCTTTCCCACACTTGTGACGGCCACCTCTTCAGCTGGACCTGAGTTATTGGATACTGCTGGTCCACTTTTGACGGCGACTTCTGAATTTTGGATATCTGAGTTTGGTTTATTTGTGAATGACTTTTTGATTTTGCAGTCTTCAGGCTGGCTAAATGACAACATTATTCAGGCGGCTCAGTCAATTCTTAAAGAAGAATTTGGTGACAACATCAGTGGCTGGCAATCCCCACAACTTAGTAAGCGCACTGAATTGTTTAAGAAGATATATAGTAGAGAACCTTTTATTCAAATTCTGCATGTGAACAATTCTCACTGGATTGTGGTGTCCAATATGCCCTTCAAACGTGGTAGCAACAACGTCTACATGTACGACAGTTTGACTTCTAAACCTCCAAGCAATAGCTTGATTAATACCACATGTTCATTTTTCAAGTGTGAATGGGATTCTATACACTTTGATGTGGTGAATGTACAAAGACAATCAAACCATTATGATTGTGATCTATTTGCAATTGCGTATGCAGTGGAACTGGCACATGGCAAAGATCCGGCAAAATATGATTGGGACAGTTCCTTATTTAGGAAACACCTTATAAGTTGCTTTAAGAAGAAGAAGAAGATTGACTGCTTTCCTATGAGTAAAACAAGAACTCTGCGACTTGGACAAAGGATATTAAAGTAGTCTAAGAAGATTCACTTGTTTTGTGAATGCCGAATGCCAATGGACGAATCTAAAGCAACGATTCGGTGTTGTTCTTGCAAGAAGTTGTTTCATACTGATTGTATGTCATTAAAAACGTGTTTCGAACAATGGATTTGTATGAAGTGTTTGGAAATATTGACTCTACCTCAATATTAGCTATTTCCACTAGTGCAGTTTTGTTTTCATGAGATGGCATTGCATATTATTAAGTGTTAATATATGATTGGATGGGTGTGTTTAATTGAGGCCAAATAAATATAACAGTTAATAAAAAGAATGAAACTTGATGAGTGGTGGCTTGAGATCAAAATAATAACTGTTCTGTAATAATAGTGCCTTTTCCAGGGTATCTTCACCATTAGCTAAAATTCCAGGTTTCCCTAATTGACTGTGTGGTATTGTTGCTTGTATGGAGGAAGGTGATCAACTGTCTGCTGAACCAAGTGAACTATTATTAAGAGCTGCTTGTACAATCTCTGCATCATAGAAAGCTGTGAAGGATCTCGAGTCTTGACCAGAAAGGTCTAGTAAGATCTACCTGACACACTGCACCAGCGAGTAACACCCTATTATGAGATAGCTATATGTCATAAATGATTCTGAATAGCTAGCAGCTTTAGTTAAGTTCTTATTTGTGGTTTATATGAGCTACTTGACTTTGGCATTTTCCCTATGATGCTTCTCAATTGCAGTTCAGTCTATTGTTTCAAGGCGCTATAATGAATTAAATAATTTTAGCAAAATGAAATGGTGAAAAATGATTAAACATACAAACTAGTCACAATCCAATAAATCACTATCACTACTAAAGTCATCAAGAATCAATGGTGACAACGGTGCAGAGTTTTCCATTAACTCCTCGGTTATGCGGCCTTGCTTTAATTTCTGTTTGATGTTCACTAATAAACAATGCAATAGCGCCATCTTCCCCCTGCTCTGTGAATCCAGCTGCAAGTCTAATTGACTGATCTCACATGACACAATGGTCTTCAGGTCTTCGTAATAAGCTACTACATTCTTAACATCCTCTCTCAGCAACGTAATTTCTTCACAACTTCGCTTCAAAGTTAAATAGGCTTGAATAATTTCTTGCCTCTCTTCCACCTTTGTGCCCATAGCTTGCACACCCATTAACTGCAGCCTCAACTGTAATTTAGAAGGATCCAGTGCCTCTGCTGTCAAAATGTTCTCTTCTGGACATTCCTGAGTGGCATTGTATTCTGCTACTAGACACTGAACTCCGCGAGTCTCCTTGGTGATCTGTGTACACAGTCGCTTATCTATTTTTTGACCATCTGCACCACACAAACACACACGCACACACAAACATATGGACACACATACATACAAATGAATTCAATTGGAAATATTATGTGGCATGAATTGTCAATACATCCACTATGCAATGATACTTTACCAATTTTAAGCACACCCAGTTGCTTAATTCCTTTCTATCATAGTATATATATACATATTCCACCCATCTTTAGATACATGATATGACTGTGAAATAACTCACTATATTTCACTGTTTACACTGTACTGCCAAGCTCATTACCCTTGTAGATAGCATCAACTGGCCAAAATAGCCACTTCCTCTGATGTAGCTACTCAACTGGATTAGAGCAGCTCCTAAAATATCAACTGGGGTGTGGGTAGCTCCTACGACCAACTTTATCCTCTATCACCTGACTGTGAGTTACCAGTCCTAGTACTAACTACAGCAGTGAAGATATATAGCATGGAATAAACCACTTATTACACTCCAGCAGAGTGATATGGCTAGATATTTGACTCTCAGGCTTTATTTCACTCGCCTCTATGTGAAAATAAAGCCTGGGAGTGAAATATCTAGCCATATCACTCTGACTGTGTCATAAGTGGTTATTCCATGCTAGATATCTTCACTGCATGTAGTTAGTAATAGAGGATGGGTAACTCACTGGTAAAGTTGGTTGTAGGGGCTAACCACCCACCGGGTAGGCGAGCGTGTATTTCACAGGTCATGTACCTAAAGATATCATTGTGAAGATATCTAGGGTGGAATATATATATCCATAGATGTCCAGAAATGCTCCATCCCATCATACAGTCCCACTACAGATGCATGTGTGTCCTACTGTCCATCCCATCCCACTGTCCCCATGGGACAATGGGACATTCCATGGGATGTCCACTTGTCCCTCATACAGATACTCCCACTGTTCATTCCATTCCACGATTCCATGAAAGTATTGTCACAATGAACACTAAGAGTTAAGATAGAGTGTACGCACGAAGTGCATGGCACTCTGACTCAAGTACTATGTGACCGTCTACAGGAAAACCGGGCACAACGCGGCACCCTTCGAAAAAAAAATTTTTTTTCACTTACAGAGTTGTTGACGTCCAGATATTGAGCTCTCCAAGTTTTATTGTCGTAGCTTAAGTCGTTCCAACTAGACCTAACTGTTCCCTTCCGTCGGTTTGAAACAATACATTTTTAAGAAATCGATCAATCTTTTCTCGATATTTACACACGCCGTGTTGTGCCCGGTTTTCCTGTAGACGGTCACATATATATATACTGTATATATATATTTTTTCAAATTGGTTACTGTCATCATTTAAAAAAAGGAAAAAGAAAATGACCCTTACTTAATCGCCATTATAGATAGATCTCCCCATGATGTCAATATTCCCACCTTTCTCAGTATGCATGTATGAAACAAGAGTATACCACACTATCAATTATTACATGCCTGAATATCTAGACTTCAGCTTGAGTAGAAAAGATCGTCTCTGACTGCTCTGCCACAACTGTAACACAAGTTTTTCATTTTTGCTCCCTCGTAATAAATGCTCACACGTTGTGTAGTCTTCATGGGAGGGTAGCCATCTTTCAAAGCGACGCTCTCTTTCCACTTCAGAGATAATCTCATCTAACCTATAAATCAAGGTTAAACTGCAACACTGTCCAATGCATAATTAGTGGTAACTGACTGTGAAAATTGTTCCATGACACATGCTTCATGATTTCCAGACCTTAGTTGACACCTACAATAACATGAACTGAAACAGTAGCAATAATGTATACACATTATCTGACCTTATGGAATAATATAACTGCAAATTTTGAAAGTACAAAAGTTTCCACTGTGGTACAGCTATAAATAAATAAACAAATAAATAAATACATAATTAATATACAAAAAAAAAAAAAAGCCCATCTTCGTCCCAGTAAAAAAAAATATATATATATTTATTGCAGCTTTGATATTTTTACTTGAATATTTCCGCATCACGCGAGCGTTCTGTATTCTCCCATATTGTACGGTTTATATTGTACGGTACACTACGCATGCGCGTAGCGAGTAAAATCAATGAAAATTGAATTGTAACCGGTTGAGAAAAAATATCAAAGCTGCAATAAATAATACTTATAGCACGAGTCAGAGTACAATATGGGAAAATATTTTGCGTGCTCGTAAAATATTTTCCCATATTGTACTCTGACTCGTGCTATAAGTATTATATATATATGTTATACTTTGAATACTGCAAAATATCACGAGTCTGTTGGGTGTATTGGGACGAGTGCCGCAGGCACGAGTGCCAATACCCCGATCAGACGAGTGATATTTCGTGTATTCAAGTATAACATATTTATCATGTACGCATGCGCAAACTTAATCTTAGCAACGACAATTTTTCTGGAGCTAAACCAGTAAGCTAACGTTGTTATGGCTGAAGATATTTCATTACAGGATTTTTTGGATGACGAAGTTCTTGAAATGATTGAGAAACAATCTGAATATCTACAGAAACTCCCTGTTGCTAATCCAGTCTCTAACGGACAAACGGAGGAAACTAAGTACGTAGAAGAAGCATCTTCTTCTGTGTGTTTGGACGATGAAGTTTCTTCAAAAGCGTCCAGTTAAAATGTGCAAATCGGAATCCCTATTTTATCTGGCTGTGAGCTACAATTACTCCAATGATGACATTTGGTACAAAAAACAGAAGATGGGGAAGGATAGAATCAATACAATAATGAAAAGGATGGCTGCAAGTACTGGATTGTCTGGGGAAAAAAAAACAAATCATTCAGCTCGAAAAACAATGGTTACATGTCTTACCAAGAATAGTGTACCAGAAACACAGATAATCCAACTAACTGGGCATAAAAATCTACGAAGTCTAAATAGCTATAAAAAAGCATCACTACAACAGCAAAAGAAAATGTCTCATGTCTTGAGCTCATACAAAAAGCCTGAAACTAATCCATCTTCTTCATATTATACAACACCATCCAGTGGTACTATGAACCAAGATTTAAGTGCTCAGTCCTTCTTTGCTGGAGCAACAATCACCAATTGTACAATAAATATTGGTTTTCCTACAGCAACACAAACACAAAATTTCACCACAATGTCCGCTGCACCTAATGACACACAACCACAAATGAAGAGATTTACAATTCATACATACCTACATAGCAATAGACAGATATATCAAATTAATGTATTATTATTAAGATTTAACAAAAAACCTAAAAATATAAAATTAGCCTAAGGGGACGCAATAACACTTGTTAGAATGCCTAAGGGGACGCAATATGGGAAAATATTGGGGTAGTTTCATTTGTATTAATCTCTATGGGAGTACTTGAGTTCAGTACATGATAAATATATTATATATATATTACAGAATCATGCTCTGCAGCATTTTGAAATCAAGAAAATTGGACAGTTTGTTTGCTTCTTCAGGTTTCAACAATTGCTACATTATAAAACAGTTAGATTAGGATACATTAATCGGCAACATTTTGGAATCCTACAAGGCCCCGAGTATCGTCTTTACTAGGTCAAGCATTACACTCAGGTTCCTAAATTCACCCAAATATAACATATAATGTTGTAGAAGGTAACTCTACAGTTTTATGTTCAATGTAATTGTAATTGCTCTCTCCACAATATATACATTTGCTAATATTTAATTAATATTATTGTGTACTGAATCAGCCTATGGAGTGCCTTTATGTAGAAAATGTATTGAATTGGAAAGCATCATACGCCCACAATATTCCGCAGCAAAGGGGAAGTCCGGAGTTATTGCGTTGGGTTGTTGTGTTCCCCCTTAGCTTCATTTTTATGCTTATTGCGTCCCTTGAGGTTCTGCTAATTATATATTACCATTCTGTGCCATTACATTAATTTGGTTAAACAAAATAGCTTCATATGAATGCAGAGATATTTTACTACTAGCTTTGAGAGTTCTCAGTTCATACAGACTACCGTTTGCACTCCGCGAGAAATCTGTCCAATTCTTTGGGCGAAATATTCTCAATTTTTCACTTTTCACCTTTGCACAAACGATAGCTACCACATTCTCAAGTCGGGTAACGTTTTATTTTGAGTATTACAATTGTTTTGCTCTTCTAAAAACTTCCATTATTCCTCTTTGTCAAGACTAACTGACTGTTCACTCTCAATGCTACAAAGATGGCGGTACTTCTTGCCTTTCACATTCCCTTTCTACTCCACCTCGATTATTAGAGAAAATATTTTCACAGAAAAAAAAATCGAAAGACTTCTTGGCAGCATCCGTTACATTAGCCACTCGGTTTCTATGCCATTTAAAAATAGATTAATCATTGGATGCCGCGTGACTATCACTCGTCTGTCGGTGACATTCACGCTCATGCCTGTGGCACTCGTGTAAATGCTAGCTGACAGACTAATGATATTCTGCGGTATTCAATGATTAATCTATACATATTGTTTAACTTACCTGACAGGATACTGTTGGAATCGCTAGAAAAGACCATAGTTTCATCCTCGATCCACTGTTCAATTGTGGCTGCACTCTCTAAAATCATAGCATGGACATGTAGACATACATGAACATGTGCCCACAAATCATAATCTATATAATAATACACATGTGTGTCAGATGATGACAGTAACTGAGAGTGTGTGTTCATGAATAATTCGTGAGCTTAGCAGAGTTGGTAAAGCATGGTCACTTCTTAAATGGGAAAATCATTAAGCTACCTGCTCTGAGGAAAAAAGCATAGACAGAGGGAAAAAATTAGCATTGTTGTCCCGCACACTTATCATTAAACCGTCCGGAACTTTCAGCTCAAAGACTTCCTAGAGTGCTTTTTTAACCTATTGCATCCTATTCTTTTTATTTTCATTTTTCCCCTAGGTCTTTCCCTGTCCATCCTCTATAAACACTGAGCACTAGGTATCTGTAACCGTAAACATTTCATTTGCTGAACAGAGTTGGGAAAGAGTATAAGCCTATAGTAGCTAATTAAAATCCTAGTGGATTCCAACACAGATCATTGGTAGAAGAAAGGCAGAGAAGCAGGAGAACGTAAGGGTCAAGAAAAATAGAATCAGGTGAGAAAAGGCTGACCAATGTAACTACTTCAATGAAGAAGATACACAGAAAGGTCAGAGATACTGGAGAGTAGGAGAAACAGACAGAGGAGAAGGAAATTCCCCCTCCCCCCTAAAATACATCCTACATCCAGCACACATATTCACGCACACACAAAGGAACACCCTACATACTAAAAAACTTAACTTAACACAACCAACTTACCTGATGAATAGTCAGGTATTAAATCACTCAGCCTTTCTTCAGCCAAAACTTTCATCTTCCTGGTCCGATCCCAACGACAAATAAGTAATGACGCTAATATGGAAAGTATTTTAGAACAATGATATGGTGTAATGATGCATACAAACCTAGTTTTCCTTTAGTTTGGATGCAATAATGTTCCAATGCAACACTAAGAACATCTATTCTATGTGATGGACGCATTTCCTTTGTCATTCGATTAAACCCACGCAAATAAGACCACAACCTCTCCATTCCTTCCCCATCACTGAGTCCAATACCATCACATCTTCTGGGACCATATACAATCTGTGACAATTACAACAAATGAGGGTTTATGATCTTTCTGCAGCAGTTGGTACTACAAGTGTATATACTGAATTTTGCTTACAATGTATTTTGATCTTAATATTTTAGAAAAACTTTGCAACAAAATAATTTAACCTATTCAAGTTCAATCACAGTTCATTAACAAACCTGACATGAGAGCTTATGCCCGTAACAATGGAATGTAGGTAGACACAAATGAACCTTTCTTAAAACATCTGTCATGCCTCGTTTCTAAACAATACACACCTCTTATTATTAATATTGATTACTTGCACCAAACTTACTTGCAGATGGCTGGAAAGAGTACATGCAATGTCATACATAATATACATTTCTGATGTTTGCTTTAACCGCATTTCATCCAGGATTTCTTGCAAGATATAAATACTGTATGCCAACCTACATATATCTCAGCAATAATAATACATAGCTAAATCTATTAGTGCTCATAAACTAACCGTTCCCGTGTTTGAGGTTGATGAATTTTCCTGGAAATTCATGTCTACAGCAGTAGCCAAAAACAGCTGTTTCATCAAGTGCTTTATATCTGCGAGCACTTCTTAAAGCATTGCCAGCAAGGAAATTACTGCAAATCTAGCATTAATAATAATAGTAGTAGTATACAGTGTCTTCCCTCCAATACTTAGCATCTAAATATGTCTGCTTGCAAACAATGGAAAATGGTGCATGATAAATATTTCAATTCTACAAAGCAAAATAAATGGCTAGAAAACCAGATGAACTATAGCTCAATCTAATTTGCATAAAATTGTGACAATAAAAAAAATACACACACAAAAATACACACATACACATTAGTGTACAACCATGTTGGACCAATGTTTGCTGGCCAATGATAATAATGATGAATAAATAAACCTAATAAGCATCCATGCCCATGTTAAAGTGAAACCAACTCACTTGTGAATGTGATTTGACTTCTTCATTATCAGCAAGAAATTGGTCTACTAAGGATTGATCTTTAAAAAAGATATCTTTCAGCAAGGGCTCCCTATGACTCTTTCCAGCAGCCTTCTTCCGAGGCAGCCCAAAATGGCCATCCATACATCTTATGACTTTACCGCCCCTCTAATAGAATGATCAAACGACTGACATGTACGCAGAACAGAAGCCAAAAATAGTAATAATTATTAGTTACCTGTGGACAAGCCGGACAAACATTTCCAGAGTTCAAGTTGCTGCATGCAAAAGTCATATTTCTTAGCTGATGTTTGAGATATCTAAGCCAAAACTCGCATAAACTACTAGTACATAAAACATAAAAATTACATACTTGAATTCCTCAAAGGAATTAATGAGAGCCGAATATAAATCTCGTTTCTACATAATAACAATTTCATACATAAATGATAAAACATTTTATATAGGCAGATACTACGGCTCCTAATGTTCTGCCTCCTGTGCAGCTGTGAATGTTGTCAAGTAACTAACCCCCCCCCCTCCCACCACCAATTTTTAGATGCTCAGGGGCTACGCCCAATCAGAGGTTTTCCCTCACACATGCCCCTAAAAGCTCAGCAAATTATACCCGCCCCCCCCCCCAAACACACACACATACAAAACCCATTAGTGGGTGGAGATTCCCAGAAATATCATTCAAAATAAAATTCTAAGGACACAAATTAAATTTAGCACATGCTGACACTCACCTTAATTATCTGAATTGGGCATCTCAACCTCAAACTTTTGCAAAAATCCTTGAGAGATACATGTGCCTCTAACAGTAACGCCTCAGCCCAATTTAGAAGGTCAAAAGCAAACGCATACCGTGGATTGACAGGAGTGGCAGGCCACAGTTCAGCTCTAGCGAGAGTAATGGCTAATGCTTCACAGCTACAGTAGACAAACTGTATGATGTGTTCCATCCCTATAATTGATTTAATAATTTTGTGAGTCCTAAAATATATATGGTAAACATACCATTCCCATCAATGCATAAAATTTTTGACTCTTTCTTCGTGGAGCAAATATGATCTGGTCTGACATCAACTTTAAGTTCTCCTCTTGGAAAATGGCACAAAATGACCATTCTATGATAAATCACATGATAATAATTTTCTCATTCAATAAAAAATGGTGATTTACCTCCCACTTTTCCGCCACATGTAAAAAGTTCACTTTAGCATGAGTCTCTTTGAAGCAATTGATGCAGTAGTAGCTTATAGGACCACACTGCTTGCACCTAAGTGAAGCTTCCAAGTTGCATAAAACACAAACTCGATGCAACGGCATGGCTGCTGCTTCTACAACTGCATTAAGTAGTGCCAGCCTTACTTTTTCCCACCCCACCACAGCAGATTTGCTTTCAATTGCTTGTAGGCTCAGATGAACATGTACCTGGCCCACTCACAGTCACAGGTGGAGATAAATTAGCTTCTTCAAACTGTGACAGCCCACTAGTTACTCTAGCAGTAGATGTAGAAGTCTCAATTTCAGCAGCATCTCCCTTGTAGAGATATTCCACTTTCCTCTTACCCCTAGTAGGCCTCTTAGTGAGTCTGATAGCAGGAAAAGAAATGTTCTTGGTCTTAGACTTAGACGCCATTGAAAATGGAAACAATGCTGCTATAGCCAAGCCTACTTCCTAGGTGTGTGTAGTGTGGGCGTGGTGGGGAGAGCGTGACGACGCGCGCTCTGTACTGAGTGCCAACTTAGCCCCTTCTACGTGAGGGGAGAGTGCCACTAATTTCCCTTACTGAATAAGGGGAAAAGTACCTGAACCGGGTGAATTTCGGTACATTCAATCGCAAAATATTCCTGACTGGTGCAGATCCACGTACCATGCGAAGCGTAGCAGTTCGGTAAAGGGTCTGACTACACCACCCCAAATCGTTGGCTTACGTAATCTGCTAATAGACTGTATGATAACACATCTAACTTAGATTTGACACACCCATTAACCGGAAATGGTACCAAAATGGACGACGTTATGTGCAGAACGGCTGACCCTCACCTTTGACCTCAGAGCGCAGCCGATCAAATGAACTTTGAACCTTAAGCACGTGCGCATGCGCATATGGCTGCCCGTCGCTAGCTGCGGGGCTGACCATCTGCGTGGCTGAACATTGCTGCGGGGCTGACCATCTCTGTGGGGCTGACCATTTGTGTGCCGACAGACCCACCCCAAGCAGCACCTCAATCATGCTAGTACAGTACATGATCACTTGGAAAAATAGCTGTGTACACATCAATATTTTGCAACTGTAGTTTTATAATTATAATACTTGTTCCAATCAAAGGGTGTGGCTTCAATTTTGGGCGTGACTGCTTATTCTAAAAGTTGAAGCAAATGTTATACTGGTGACACATATTCTTAAGTCTGACAGACCACAACTCCATAAAGTGAATGGAGCAAACTACATGTGTATATATATTTTAGAACCCAGTTGCTATATTGTTACTAGGTGTACTAACTTGGTAAGTGTGCACTATTTTTTGCCTTTAGGTATATAAACTGTGCATACTAACCACCCTTGGGATATTGCTATTTTTGAGTTTAAGTTTAATAGAATAGGCCGATAAAGCTGAGTGAGGCCTGGATATGATATGTGAGGGTCTACTACCCTCTCATATCCGACCTATACGGGACCAGCCCTAGTTCACAACTATCCTGCTGACAACTCTCCTGCTGACAACTCTCCTGCTGACAACTCTCCTGCTGACAACTCTCCTGCTGACGCTCATACCGCAGGAATTTACCATAGCTAGCTGCTTAACTGTTTACGGGAGCAGAGCAGCCCAGGGTAGAGTTAGATCTGGAGATAACAGCTGGCAGCTACAATGCTAAAGTAAACCTGCCAGGCACTGTGAAAAATGCACAATATAATAGGATATTTACAATTACTTATAACATAGTTATAATAATGTAATAAGAACACTCTTATAACACTTCCTCATACTAATGTTATAAACTACATCTTATTTTTCTCCTGAATATAGTCATGATATAGGATGTGTCTTAACCTAGCTATGCATTGCTTGAAGATGCTTGTCTTACAAAATTGAGGAAACTATTACACTAAAGATTTACTGCTTAGTTTACTCGTTTAGTAAATCATACTTGTTTTACTTGACAGGAAACCTTAAGTAAAACATTGTACCATGTTCTACTATAGTTTTACATGTCTGTTTGTTTTTTTACACCTTTGTTTTACCCATGATTTACTGAAGGGTCCATTAGATAACTTCTTACATTATATATTAAGCAAAATTATAAAACTAGGAACGGTTAAGGATAACATAGCTGTGGATTAATTATAGTTTGCACACCACTGCACAGTTTTATAACTGGTGTAGTTTTTTTTTTTTGTGTAATTGTGTATTGTGACTAGGGTCTCATAACTTGATCACTCAGATGCCAGGTCCTTCCAGAGAAAAACACAATTAGATAGTGACCCCTCCTTGGTTTATAGTGCCCCAGTTTTGAGGTTATAGTGTCCTCCAATGCAATTGTTGAAAAGGTAGCTATGTTAAAAATTCATCAGGCTATGTACTGTGGCGTAGACATAGGAGTCTCTGCGTATCTTGAACTACTGTCCCTCAGGCCTAAGTACTTCGCTGCTCTGCGGGACGCTGGACCGTTTGCGGTTCCTCCAGCAGTGTCTCGCAAAGATATTGCATTGTCTCGTGGAAAACCCTTTTCCAGTTAAGTATAGGTAAGTATTGCCAGGTTAAATAAGTTAAAAACGCTTTACCGTGTGGATGTAAAATTCTCTACTGGTAGTGGTCGTCAAAACTAGTGTTGCGCGCTCAGCGCTGTCTACTGTGATTCGTAAACGGCTACTGTGTCTTGTGTCTTGGTGGACTGGGAGGAAGCTTTTGCTGTCTACCCTGGCTTATTCTTCTGGGTAAGTAGTTTTATGGCTAGCGGTCGGTGGGTTTCGAAGTATTTTTTCTGCCTGGGGCACCCTATCAGTGTTCTCCCGGTGAAGTTGTGTTTCCTGAACAATTTTTTCTAAGGTAGTTACTGTATGAATGAATGAATGTAGGGAGCAAACGTGCCCTGAATTATAATAGAGATATTTTGTGGTAGTTTTAGCTATATCTTTATAAAAAAGTCTCCTCAGTTTGTTTGTTCCGTAGTACTTTTGAATTTTGAATTTCTTTGTGAGAAAGTGTGGGTGCATGTTGGAATGGTTTCTAGTTACTGAATTATTCTAAAGCATGCTCCACTAAAATTATCCTCCCTCATAGCCTTTCCCATGACTACCCTACATCCTTTGGTGTGCTCCTGGACAATGAGGGGGAGAAAATCATTGCATACAACTCAACATATGTTTCTACTTTGTTCTAGACACATTGTTTCATGCAGGTTATGGGAGCCCTGGGATTTCCACCCTAATTAACTTTTACCTCTTCTGAATTTATTTCAATATAAGATATGAAAAACATTGTAGCATTTCGTAGTAGTTTGTCCAAATTTTCATGATCATGACTTCACCATTTTCATGTGGCTGAACGGTTTTTGTGACTCTACAAATCTCTCTCTTCTCTCTCCCCCCAGTGAAAAATCCTGTATGAATTCCTGTCATTTTAGTTCATGTAATTCTAATAAACTTCAGTGAAATCATTTTACTTATCCGCTTATTCTTCATTGAGCTGTTGTTGAAGGACTTTTTCAGATTGCCAATTGCTTAATTATGGTTTAAACAGTTTACTATGTGGTCATCCCTTTTTATTATGTATCTCTAAGGCAATGTCACTAATTTGTCAGTTTCTCTAAGCGCACAAGTGCTAATATCACAGCTTCAGAAGCACAGTGTCATATTAGTTTGTATAACCAGGTTTCATCAGTGTAAGGTGTATACACTTTCACATAGGCATGTCCATCAAAGCAGTGTGGGTTTCCAAAATGAGATTGGCTAAGTACACCATCCCCAGCACAGAATCCTGTATGACACCCTGATAGCTTAGTTATCATATGTGACCGGATTTGTGAAAACCCGGCTAAACGCGGCATCTAAAGTTTTCTAATTTATTCTACCAGTAGGCTGCACGGGGCCTTGGGATGCCTTCCTCCTAATTTGGAAGCTGTAGCACAAGCCGTCTTCGCCCTACGCACTACAACACTTCAGTATTTTTGCTAAACTTATTATTGCTGATTTCGAAAAAACGCCGGGTAAAGGCGTTGCTAAGGTCAGGGGGCGTGCCTTGTGTCCGTATACTATTACTGCGTGTCTCCGTGACACTATGGAGGAATAAACTGGTTACAGGCGGATTGAAAGAAGTCTAAAAGGCTTAATGCAGGGCTCCTTAAGAAACTATGATGACGAGAATTGCGTGAGTACGTGAATTATGTAGAATAGTAAGTGAATTAGTTAGCTACAGTTTTTTCCCAGCTGTTAGTGAAAAGCCCGCCAATAATTTCTTAGCAACTCTCCGTACACGAGTCCAACCGGCTAGTGTTTCTAGCCTCCTAGTGTGAGTTCTAGAGCACGCCAGAGCCTACAACTGCGTCATAAGCTAGAGCTAACTGGTGTCTATCCATTTCTGCCATAAAATTTTTTTCGAAAAAAATCGACCCATAAGGCTTTACCCGGTGATACTGAAAAAAATTGTTTGCCGCGTTTAGGCGGATTTTCCCAAATCTGGTCACATATGCTTTTTCTGGAGTAAAAGTATGTTCTTTCCCCAATTTCTAAGGTCACTATGAAGCATTACTTTTTTTTTATGTTGTGAGAATAGGGAACAGGAATTTCCTTATGGTGGCCAAATAATATTGGCTTCCAGTATCCAGGTGCACAGTGGTGAGAAGGAAAAGTGGCCATTTTTCACATGCACTTCATAGAATAATACTAGGACAGGTCGTAGGAGCCATGACGACCACTAAGGCCATAAGCAACTTGGTATGATACAGTATAGTATTGACTACCATTACCAAATGCAGGTCTTATGGCCTCATAGAGGTAGTTGCAAGTCTTTGTATAAGTCACGATATGGATTTGGTCGGTTAATTTTCTTCAACAGACAATGCTGGTTGTGGTTTGTTTGTTTTATTTTGTTTCTTGTGTTTGTTTAAAGCTTATCTGTACATAAATTATAGCTGGTACATAATGATTTTGTATGGTAGTGAAGGTGGTTTAGTTTCACTGACCATACACACCCTTCCTTCTGCTATAGCTCAAGTACACAAGCACACAATCATACACACCCACTCATATACACAGTCCTAGGGAGGAAAGGCATTTTACTTGTGATGTTAATAAAAATTGGCATATAAGGAGAAAGAGTAAAATTCATCTTTATGAAATCATCATGTACAATTTGTTTGTTCAAGCAATTTACACTGCCAACATTTTTTTAATTAGCGTACAAGACCACTCATGGCAATTTTTGGTACTTAAAAAACAAGTTTTTCCAAGGAATTATTGTGCTGTATAAATCCTAACTCTATGTAAGACTTGCTTACTAATGAAATATGCAAAAAGGAACCTAAGTAGTTTAACACATAAAGCAGCAAATGTTATATTTATTGTTTGTTCTTAGCTAGTCAGCACATGTAACACACAACACTCTCACATGCACTCATTCACTGGATATACCAACACAAGATTTACATTGTAGTCTCTTGGTGGCTTGACATGTTGGGCAATGGATGGTCAAGTATGAACAGTGATGACAAACAGCGTGTTAACCAAGGTAATGAGTGAACACAAGAATCGTGAGTGTCAAAGTCAAAATTTACATACATACACGTACATCCAAGCATATATAACTAGTGATGTGCTTGAGCACAAATGGCGAGCGAGCCTAAAGACTATACTATTGATTTTGACTTCTAACACTGAAGCTACTGAAAATAAGGTCCAGTTTTTTTTATTTAGCATACAGGGTAAAGGGATTTCAGTGCAACTGCTTGGAAGGAAAACAACAACAACAACAAAACAATACACGTTATTTAAAAGTTTTCTTTGTGATATTCTTTAGCTAAGTAGTGGTTGTAACACACAATGCTTTGACACAACTGGACATGCACCTACACAGACTTACTTTCGCAGTAGTCTACTGGACAATGTATTTTCAGGTAAATACTGTGCGCACGGCTTATAACCATGACAAAGAGCGTATTGACTTACCACCGCCACTAACTCGAATAGAAATGGAAGTCCCTTAAGTTTTCAAGTTTGACTGCACACGCAAAAGAATTCAAAACGGTAAACAATTCAATTTCTAGGGTGATATGGGTACTGATCGATAAACCAGAGGATTGTGTTTAGTGCAATTTGGGACGGGGTAGACCACATAACTAACAAAAAAAATGCGAGGGTCAAAGTACAAAATGACATACGTACGTCCATACATATATACAAAAAAATTAACAAACATCCCCGATTTTTTCATTTTTACCCCTGTAAGTTGTCTCGCTCGCTCGCCAATAATACAATAATATATCCCTGACTGTTTAGTGTGTTACCCCTGACAGTGTCTCGCTCGCTGCCAATTATTGCATATATAATTACCACGGTTGAGCTTTGTGTGTGTGTGTGCGTGTGTGTGTGTGTTTGCATGACTTTTAACTTCATTCTCATACTCTACCACTACTATGCATTTTATCACGTGATGCCAGGAATGATTCTCTATAGGACTGTTGCTAGCTGTACTAACTTTAGGGATGATGTTTCATCCTTCATGGCTTGAAGCCGCAGTACCAGTGGCTGGACCCATCGGTTTTCTTCCTAACCACAGTTATATGGTATTGCTCTATCTTGTGTAATACCAGGGTTTACTTCAACATCCTTAAAATGTCTCTTGTCAGTTCCTTGATGTGTGGAGAACCTTTAACTTCAACAAAGTGATCAATTTGTGCATGTAGAGTGTCAATGCCTCTGACAACTCTGGCTCATAAAGATGTTCTCATTCAAAATTTCCCAATATACTCTAGGACCTCAAAAAGATCCCCTCCAAGCCCATAACTATAATGATCACCAGTTTGAGTGGTCACTTCCAACACAAGCATCATCATAAGATTGGTCAGAACTCAATCTGGGAACATTAATAACCATCTGTTAGGTCTTGTATGGTCACATAGGCAATCTCATATAATTATTCTGCCTTATCAAGTCGGGTTGGTTAGTCTACCCCTTAGGAGATATTAGTTCTTTAGGTTCCAGACCCTCCTGTTCTTCAAGGAATCCATAAACTCTAGTTGTACCACCCTTGGGAGTAGCCAGTTCCTTTTTGTTGTCCATGTCACAGAAACAAAGCAATGTAAATAATAATAGTTCCAAAATGTTCAAGCAGAATATATAGTAGATTATTTAAAAGAAGACATAGGTATAAATATAGTAGTAGAAATAGATGGTAGAAGTAGGTGTTAGAAGTAGATGTTGTAGAGTATAGATGTTGTAGAAATAGATATTGTAGAAGTAGATGTTGTAGAAGTTTAAGATGTTGTAGAAGTATGTTACATTGAAAAATCTTCCAAATTTCTACCTTCATGTGATATGGTGAAACTTATGCTTCACCATGCTATACTTATTGGTAAGAAAGTTAATAACAGAAATCCTTCCAATGAAGCTACTGCTATCAAGCCATCTTCTGGGAAAACATTTCCTTTCAAGTCTCTTCCTCCTTCCAAGAGAAAAGTAAAAAATTATCACCACTTTCTTCTAATGCTATTTATTCATGTAAGCTCTGTGATGAAAAGGAACACTTGCTATTTATCTGTGGGAAGTTTAAGACCAAATGATCCTGCCAGGAGAAAATTTATTGTCAAATTCTCCAAATAATGTCATGACAAGAAGATATGCAAAGGTTGTAGAAGTGCATGAGCACCATTCTTTACTTCACCTTGAAGATATATCAATGATTCAAGCCTCAATGAGCACAACAACATCCAACACGTACAGGGCCGGTCTTCCTCTGAATTAAGCTGCTCATTTTCAACTAAGTTCTAGGCTGGTGATAAGCCTTAAGTGAGCACCATTTGTTCAAGTTTCAATCAATGCCTAAGCCTAAGACATAACTTGCTACATAACTCCCACACATTCATAATATTATTTTTCATTTTATCATTAAGTCAGAGATAATTACTCCCATTCACCTCCTGCCTCACTGCCATTTATCTTAATAAACCCCTTCACAAAAATAGTCCTTTGAGCCAGTTACTAGAAGACATCTACTTCTACAATATCTACTTGTACATCTACTTCTACAATATCTACTTGTACATCTACTTCTACAATATCTACTTGTATATCTACTTCTACAATATCTACTTGTACATCTATTTCTACAATATCTACTTGTACATCTACTTCTACAATATCTACTTGTACATCTACTTCTACAATATATACTTCTACAACATCTACTTCTACAACATCTACTTCTGTTGTTAATAGCTATGCCTCTCATAAAATTTGCATTTCTATTTTAACCTTCTCTAGTTTGAAAATTCAAGAGAATGAGGTTATAATATGATAGTAATGTTAGAGCTATCATATTCAAAAACAAAGCAGATCAGTAAAAATTACTGTTGGCTCCCCAACTTTTGAATGAAATAACTCAAACAGTAATTAAAGCTGTACTTGATTACTTTTATTATATTTGCAACAGCCACAACCAGTTTTATTATGAAGCCTGTTATAATTATGAATTCTTGAAACCAGAAAAACTACTATATATATATATATATTTTTTTTTTTTTAATATTGCTCATATTCCTTTAGAATACACTGTCATAATAACTATAGCTATAGACTAAATAACTACTACCCAACTTTCATAAAACAATAACTAGTTATGGACTTCATGACCCCCAAAGCACTAAAGTAATCTCGTGTCAGCATTCTTTTCACCTAGTACATTTAGTCTGCATGCCTTAGTTTATCTTTTATTCACTAAAACTACTAGTTTTAAACTAACATCAATGTGGTCTGGTCCATATATCACTTTTTAATTGTTTGGTAAATCTTTCAAATGCCATATTTAATTGCATATTACCCCATCTTACTATTAACAACATAAGATTATAATAGAATAATCATTTAATTCGGATACATACATGCAATTACTGATTAAACCAGTAAAAATATAATTAAAATGTTCATGACTCAGTTCATACTGCAGCTTGGGCATAGCCATTTTCCTTTCAGCTCAGTCTTTGATACTTTAAGGCAATTATTTGTGTGGTACCACCTAAAACAATTGGTACACTTCACCCAGCTCTCACGGGGAAATGTTCCTTCGGGAAGTCTGCAAACACAATGAATTTCAAATGCTTCAACTGTAACTATTTTAGTAAGGGCACGTCTAACTCTCTTCACAGGAAAAAGTGTCATCTTTCCATTCTCCAAGCATTGATATAAATGCTGTCTCATTTGCTTTTGATCGTAGAACATTTTCCCAGGATCTTCTTTAAAGGAAAGAGCAGTGGCATTAGCTATGGCAAAGAGCCCACAATCTGATCCACCTGATTGAAGCTGTGTGTCCATGATATTTAGATAAATTTTAGGTTCATCACTATGGAGTAAAGTAGCTACCTGACTATTGACATGTCTCCCTGCTGAACGATACATACTATCATAAACTGACACAGTAGAATGTGAACATCCAATATTACAAATGGTTAACCAGTGTCCATTACAGTTGTTGAGGATTTGTATGAATTCATCTGGCTCCACTTTGAATGACAAAGCTACACCACAAATGACATCCTGGAAGCCTGAAATGTCAATGCAATTTTCCTTGAGTAACTGCTGAGCAGCATTGATAATGTTATCATTCAACCAACCCAGTGGATTTTGAAGTAACACCTTGTCAGATTCAGTCAATTTCAATTGAGGAAGCCAATATTTCAAGCTTTGATTAGATTTCATATCATATTTTTCAACTTCAATAATGCTGGGCTTAGTGTCATTCACATTAGATTGTCTTTGTTCAAACATTAGCTTCTTCACAACTGTTTCACTAGTTGCCGTCAATTTAGCATGTTTTGGTGAAGTAGATTGAAACATTGATAATTTTTGCTTTT
>WLWD01006317.1_pt1 | contig 79764 bp, 32 predicted proteins | sample 6712731 | NCBI WGS metagenome assembly WLWD01 (sample SAMN12718690, study PRJNA576275) | sponge metagenome | isolation source: marine sponge | host: Mycale hentscheli | place: New Zealand: South Island, Marlborough, Capsize Point | collected 2014-11-01 | reverse complement strand
GTTTGTTTGGCTGTTTGTTTGGCCGTTTGTTTGGCCGTTTGTTTGGCCGTTTGTTTGGCTGTTTGTTTTGCTGTTTGTTTGGCTGTTTGTTTGGCAGTTTGTTTGGCTGTTTGTTTGGCAGTTTGTTTGGCTGTTAGTTTGGCTGTTTGTTTGGCTGTTTGTTTGGCTGTTTGTTTTGCTGTTTGTTTGGCTGTTTGTTTGGCAGTTTGTTTGGCTGTTTGTTTGGCAGTTTGTTTGGCCGTTTGTTTGGCCGTTTGTTTGGCCGTTTGTTTGGCCGTTTGTTTGGCCGTTGTTTGGCCGTTTGTTTTGCTGTTTGTTTGGCAGTTTGTTTGGCCGTTGTTTGGCCGTTTGTTTTGCTGTTTGTTTGGCAGTTTGTTTTGCTGTTAGTTTGGCTGTTTGTTTGGCTGTTTGTTTGGCTGTTTGCTTGGCTGTTTGCTTGGCTGTTTGCTTGGCTGTTTGTTTGGTCGTTTGTTTGGCTGTTTGTTTGGCTGTTTTTTTGGCTATTTGTTTGGCTGTTTGTTCGGCTACTGCTTTGGTTCCAGATTTAGCTGTAGATTGAGCACAAACTTTAAAAGTGGACTTGATACCAATTATAAAAGCCACGGCTTCTTGAGACAGAAAAGTCCATTTATTCCTTAGAAATCTTTTTCTAAGAAATTTTCGAGCTCCTTTAAAAAAGGGTTTCAAGTAGTGTGAATTCTGTTGAATAAACTTCATTGTTCTCTTCAAGACTCTCATATGCCCAGTGAATGCCTTTATCATTAGCCAAATCCACAAGGTATCCCCAATTGCTAAATTTATCTTTGAAAAATAACCGAAACTCCTGCTGTTCAAAATCCATGGAAGAAACATCACACCACTGGTAGATCCTGGTAATTAATAAATAGCTGCTCAGAAGAACTTGGTAGGACACCATTTTACTGCATGGGAAACTACAGTAGGTTATGAGGGACTTCCCCTGGGAAAATACAAGTAATTGTCAATGCATCCACTACAGCTTCCTAATTTGGTCATAACATTTCAACTACTACACAGTACATTGTATCCACTATCTATTCCTTTGGTATTAAAAAAAAAAACAATATATAAAAAATATACTTTGTACCCACACCGTCAGATGAGTGTGAGAATGAAGTGGCCTGGTATACACTGGCTATGCATGCAGCTATTGTAAGTACCTTGCTCCATTAAAATTGAATAAAAATGTGAAAAAGCTGTCTGATCAATTGAAATTTATGTGTAGATACAATTGGCTATTATATATATATATATATATATATATTTCTTGTGTATTGAATTGGCCTATTGAGTGCTTTTACGTAGAAAATGTATTGAATTGGAAAGTATCGTATGCCCACAATATTCCGCAGTAAAGGGAAAATCCGGAGTTAATGTGTACCCCTAAGCTTCATTTGTACGCTTATTGCGTCCCCTGAAGGTCTGTTAATTCTATTACAGGGCCAAATCTTGAATTTCTTGTAGTCATGTATTTAGGACATTTCATACTTTCACCACCTAGGCTAAATGCCCTGCACTATAGGACATTAGCCCTATCCTCTACCAGAAAAGTGGAGAAAAATGAAATTTCCTATTATGACTATGTATGTAAAGAGTCCCCTCACTCCTGAATCTGAATAGCTATACATCTATTCTGCAAGAAAATCCTTAGCAAGAATTCCTGGTACAATTTCTGGTGTCTTTGCTATTAGCTTGCTTTAACTTTATCTAAAGCTGTTGTGCGGGTTAGGTTATCAGTATCGAGTGTTGATGTCCTAACTGGGTAGCTGTTACCTAAATCTTCTTCAGGATGAGTCTCAGATTGTGGTTGAGGGTCATCCTTGTTCTTCTAAGCCAAGCATGGTTACAAAACTAAGAAGACTGATCTAGCTGGCTACATAGCAACTATATACAAAACCTGCCAGATGTAAGGTGTGAAACAACATTAACATGAAATGTGAGAAGAGACAAGAGGGAAAGAGCAATTATTAATTTGAGGTTGTTTATCTCATGAGAAAGATAACAAAATTAATACATGATGTTGGTGTTCATGTTGCTAATATGAGTTAGCTAGTGAGGATAAGCCTCCGCCACAGCTGTATATTACCTTGAAGTGCCATAGCAATAGCAATGAAAATCATTAGAGCATAATTCAAAGTGCTGTAGCTACTTCTTAAATGAAGTAATTATTACACCAGTTTGGCATCATCTTAGAGACTTAAATTTTAGTTTTTGTTGTTAGTGAGCCCAATTTAAAATTAGCACTAGCTTTCGCATTGACATTACAACATTAGTAATAATCTTTACTCTTTTATTTCGTTTTCCATTGTAACAGAACAGCGAAGTCTAGTAAGCATAAATAGTTGAAATACTCAAACAGGCATTGCTTTTGATGATTCTATACTGGAAACAGGGACTTTGACTGTATCTAACTATCAATCCAACATTGCTTTCAACTATAACTAAATGTTGTATTTAATGGTCCACTACTCTGAAAGTGCTTTAGTTTGAGCATGCCTAAATTGTAATTTCTAAATCAGTTCCAGACACTAAAAAAAATATAAGCAGCACAAATGAACAAAAACACTTCCCCATTTCCTTAAGTTGACTTTAGAAAAATTGACTTTAACAAAATTGTCTCAATTCAAGGTGTTTATAGTGATTATTCCTGATTATCATACGTAGGAGCTTCAACACTCAAATAGTAATTTTGATAGTGTTTGATTGTTTCACTTAACTGATTACAGCTACTTTGTGTCTGTTCATGGCATATATAGAGCTATGTATAATTATAACAACTTAAAAATTCAGCCATTCTCAGCTGAAATAATTATAATAATAGCAGAAAGGACTTCGGCAAGAAATGGAAACATTGGGTTAAGTTTTAATTGACAATATTAGCTGTTAAAATGAGATAATTTTAACTTAAAATTAGACTTTTGTTAACTATCTTGATCAACAGAACAGGTGGCAGAGTACTGTGTAGTAGTAAAATATTATAATTCCATAGAAATGGTTACCAATCATTGACTTTCATCTTGCTGTCTTTCTAGTGTTGACTGTCAGATAATAAACGAGCTATTTAGCTAATTAGAATCAGACTACAACACTTGAAAGACAGCAGAATGAAAGTCAATGATTTATAACCATTTGTATGGAATTATAGTCCTTTTAATCCTCCACAATATTCTCCCACCTTAAACTTTATTGTGGCTCATTATTACATGTTTGCTATCCGATATAAATGTTTTCACTTAACATAAAATGTCAAGCGCCTTGAGTTGTGTATAACTTCTCTATGTCCCTGCTCACTAAATTTAATTGCCAGTTATTTATTGGAATTAATTATGCTATTCCTGAATTAATGATGTCCACTCAACTAATTTTCCAAACTAGAAATAGTACTACCCTAAAAGTTGAAAGAGCCACCAAGGCACTATAATTCACAGACACAAGATTGTGGTAAAAAACATTGATTGATAATAATTTTTAGAATGTAAAAGGTCTTTAAACTCAATTAAGCGTACAATTAAAGTCACTGATATTATTGATAATATAATTGTTGCAGTGTTTGACCTTAACAGAGAAAAAAGGGAGAGAAGAAGCACATAGTTTACTACAAGAAGTATCAGGGTTTCTACAGCACACACTTTCTTTTTCAGTATCATTAAGAGCATAATATAGAGATGGGAACATAGCTATATACAACTCACACAAGAAAACTTGTGCAGATCAAATTCTGGTCCCTATAATAGTAGAAGTACAAATAATATGTTGCGTTTTTAACTTAATTCCAAGATGCCTAGCACTGTCATAAATATACCACAATTATAATGGAAATAATTTGCCATCAAAATTAGCACAATAAAACAAATATACGCTGTAGACAATATTTTTTCTGTAATATACATTAAGATATTATTTCAAAAATATTTAAAAAAAGGTCTAGCTAGAACTAATGGTCATTATTTAGAATAATGCTACTATTACTAAATAATAGGATGATAGTTTAAATAAATAGTTCAATTCCTCAAGGAATTATCACTGAAAGAGAGTGCCAGTGACAATCACCCCAGCTGCTGATGGGATTTGACTCTAACAGAGGAGGATGGATTAGAAGTTGAAGTTCTAGCAACAGTTTGTAGGAGCTGCAGTTGATATGCACTGTAAACCAAAGATGTGTAGTTCACCAAATTAAGTGTGAATCACTTGCAACTATAGCCACACCAAAATATAGTGTAATGTGCACACCTCTTCATTTTGATGTGAAGTACACACTAAATTCAGTGTGGGTTCGCACCCTAAAAAGTGTAAACTCATACTTACATTAGTGTTTTAATCCAATGTTCAGTGCGCATACAAGTCTACAACACATTTATAAGGTAGATTACAATGATAATGGCATTGGTTTGTGCCTGCACATGAATATAATTAATGTTTGGTAAAGGTTCCAAGCTGGTTATTGCTCATTCCCTTGAGTGTGAATTTCACGTAAAGTGTGCATTAGGTGAAAATGTGAAGGAAACTTGCTTAAATGGTTACCATTCCTGATTTTTTGATAATTCTTTCAAAATAATTAAGTTACAGAGCTATTTTCATAACAAAAGCTATCCAGTTCAAGCAGTTTTGCAATTAAAATATTGTCTACAATTTACAAGACAAGTATCAATCAATTCAAGATAGATTAGATGAGGTATTGATGGCCAGGCTATTAATTGGACAGTTGAGAGTAGACTTTCATTTATGGCATGCAATGCTTGAGGAGGAGTACCTGAAGGAGTTACTAAAGTAGCTAACACAAGCTGTTGAGCTTATCTATATATTTATTCAAAAAAAATTACCTAAATAGAATCTAATTCTAGTCATTCTCAAATAATTAAAAAACAACAACAACAACTACAACTATAAGATATATTCTCTCTCTTTCACAGGCTCTTTTTTGAGCAATACAGAATTAAAAATATTAGGTCGCTACCGGGAATCGAACCCAGAACCACTTGCATAACACACAAGCGCTCTGCCACTGAGCTACGACAACCAGCCAGCAAACAAACACTCCAATTCTGTATTTATACTGTTAAGGGGTACTTTTTGTTGAAATGTTTTTACTCCACTAATTTATCACTTCACAGTGTCTTTCAAAGCCTTCTTTTACTCATTAGATGTATTCTCTCTCTTTCACAGGCTTTTTAAAAAAACAATACAGAATGAAAAATATTTGGTCGCCACCAGAAATTGAAACCAGGACCCTTGCATAACGCACATATTTTAATTCTGTATTGTTAAAAAAGCCTGTGAAAGAGAGAGAATACATCTAACGAGTAAAAGAAGGCTGAGAAAGAAATTGTGAAACTATAATACAGTATTTACTTGAAATAATATCTTGATCTATAAATAGGTTAACATCACTTCCCACGGTTTCTTGAAGATCTAGCTACTTGTTTAAAATATAGGAGTTGCTCACATATTGGAGTGTATTTAATCAATGATAAATTATAGCTATGTATTTATTTATTTCAGTTAGGTTCCACTAAAGTAGTTTACCCCAATATTTTGATGAAGATAATCATAATCTGAGCAACAGTGTACTGAGCAATAGTGAAATATTTATGAAGAGGCTGACTGGAGCAAGAATTAAATATGTGCAAATGTGTTAAAGAAATTTCAGCAATAATTCTTGCACCAAAAATCAGTGTAGTAAAATAGTTTAAGAATAACTATGTATATTGTACAATGAATATAGTACAATCAAACAAAGTGAAATGATTATACACACATCTTGAACCTTGAAGCCACCCACAATAATTCCATGTGATAGTGGGGCCCTTGGGAAACCCTGGGCAACTAGTGCATCATCATCTTTAATCACAGTATTTTCAGTATTTTATGTCTTGTGATATTCCCTAGTCAGTGAAAGGTTCAGTCACATTGTTGACAAGCATTAGATGCTCTAAAGGTCTGCTGATTGGCAGAACAAGTGACAAATCTTCAGCTTAAGACTGAACCACTCCTTCTTTAGATCTCCTACCCCACTCCTCCCTCTCATGACACCACCTGTACCACTCACCCTTCATGCCGATCCCTCTGGTCTCCCAACATTTGACCTCTCCACCTATTCTTGGTTCCATGGCAAGGCCATTTTTCTTTATCTTTCACAACATACAATCTTCTGAGGCTAACTTTCCACACTCATTGGACTCCCCACCACATAACCTCCTGTCCCACAATGATGTCAACAATGGACCACTCCATGCCAAACCTGCCAGACTGGGTCCTTGATGTCAGTCTCTCCTTCCGTTGCTCAAGTCTGTCACACCCAGGATGGTCTTCACACAGTGAAAGTGAAATTAAGTCACACACACACACGTGCATAAAACACATGCATGCACACCCCCACACACAAACACACACTCACACACATACAAATAGCTAAAACAAACTAACGCAAGCTAAACAAATGTGATTTGTAACCATATTCGTATACAGGAATTATATTATTTCCTTTGTTTTCCTGTGGAGTAGGAAAGGGGGGGGGGGGGGGTCAGGGACTGGATCTCCTCATATGGGGCACAATCTATATATAGAAGTAATTTCTCAAATGCACACTTTTATTCCGCAAATACAAGGTCTGTGAGCCCTTATACAGAAACATCTTCCTCCATGCCAGCTTTCTTTCTATTCTGCCACCTGAACTCTGTCGATCAAGTTAGCTAAAAAAAAACAGTCTAAGTTCAAGTTGTTACATTATTGATTGCTAAGAAAGAACTAAACTTGAGAATAACTAATGATACCATTTATAGTCTATAGTTCTCAGCATGAAAAAAAAACAAAGACAATAATTTCAAATTGAATGTTATTGTATAATAAGCAGATGTGATTTCTCTACCATTAATGGTACTACTCTCCATTTCAATTGCTTTTATACCTGTTCAAGGTCACCAACAGTTCTAGTAAACACATGGTACATTCTTTGCCACAATAAGAATGATTTGTAAGTTTGCCAGACAGCAAGTACAATCATTTTCGAAATTATGATTGTGTATCAAGTTTGAATTTAACATGCCTACTAATCAGAACAAACACTTTCAAGTAGTGATTTTTAAAAATTGGCTATCAAATGAGATTGAATTACAGCCTATTAATAAACAGATGAGCTTAATTCTATTGAATCAAAATTCTGTTCAATTGAATCAAAATTCTGTCGCTAAATAGTCCCCATTCTTGACCAGTTGACTTACTAAGGTAAGGTACATAGCATGTTCATGATTCAAGTAACTTTTACTATTAAATCACTTCCTATTAAATTTAGACATTCTCTCAATCATTTAGATTATATCTTCAGGATAGTTAGGGTGGTAAAGAGTAGCATTGTGACCATCGCTGCTGAAATTGCCAAGGAAATGGACTCTGGGAGCAGACATGTAGCTACACAACGGTCAACCAATGGCTACTGGCTTTTCAAGAAAAGCCAGAACTGTCAGAATGTTTGGTGCAAGATTGAGTTCATACACCACTTGCTGTTACTGTATATAAAGCTGTGAGGCTAATATTTTTATGGTACCCAACATTTGAACAGCCTATTCAACACTTTTTTTTTTATTCTTGATGACTTGTTTTAGAAGTGACGGGACTGAAGTGACAAGTATCAGTCTGAGTAAGTCATGCTGTCCAGTCAAAATAGCTGTTGCCAGTGTTGCACTATTATCAGTGTAATAAACATTAGGAAAACAAAAATTAAATAAATTTCAAGGTGAATTTATTTTCAAACTATTGACCTGTTACAGTTACTAATCTAATAAGTAAAAGTAGCCTAAAGTGTTGATCATATCTTTATTCTTTGAGATGCTTGCCCCCACTTTAGCCTTTTAGTTTTTATTGTTATTATTTTAAGTCCAAGACATCACAACTAAGAAAACTATGAGTGACATATACAATAATTGCTACTATAAATGCTACAGTAAAAAGAACAACAAAGTTTTAGCTGAAGATCACAAAAATTCACTGGTGAACTGAAATTAGCTAATTTTGTTCTATGTTGCAAATTTCGGAGGGTTTCACTGCAGGACACTTTTGACGAGTGTTACAGAAACAGCTGCTAGCAGACTACTGAAGGATGGAATAGCACTCAGAGCAGATGATGGTTGGGGAGCTGCAGATGATGGTTGAGAAGCTGCAGATGATGGTTGAGAAGTTGCAGATGATGGTTGGGGAGCTGCAGATGACATGTAAACAAAATTTGATTATAGTGCAGATTATTGCAGACATTGGCCCACCCTTTGATGTGCCGGTTTCTTACTTGAGCATGAAAGAAGAACATTTTGATTTGGAAACACGATATCTTCACTTTCCCCAGTCTCTTGAAAACCCACCTGTATAACATTTACATAATGTACCAATTCAAGAATTGTGCTTTGATACAGTTGTAATCATGTTTGATTATAGTGTATTAGCTAATTAATTTGCTTTCTCACCCCAAAATTGACACCACTAGCAGATGAAGTGAACCGAAGTTTAACGACTCCGAGCGTAGGAACAGTCAAGTCTTTGCTAGCAGTCAGACGGTCTGAGAGGGTATAGGGTGGTGACGTGGCCAGTCTAGCTGAGACAGCCAAAGAAACTGGACTGGAGCAAAAATCAAAAGTGTATGAATGAGTAAACTGTGTCATCATCGAGTTGATGTCAAAACTTGTTGTGCAAGAGAAGCCAGTGCAGGCTGAATTCTTGGTGCATGTTCCACTATCCATGCCACTCGAAATGACCTTATCCAGTGCTGTGCAGGCTGGAGACTGCTGACTGCTGACTGTATAATATTATATAGGAAAGTGAGCATTAACAAAATATTTTCCAATCTAATATAATATTATAGTAACCTTGAAAAGTTAAAAGAGTAATGGTGAAGATCAGAATAGCTGCAGCCATTGTTAATTAATATGATTTAATACTTGATACAATTTTCAGACTGATCAGAGAATGGTTCTCTTAAAATTGGGATGATAGCAAGTTTAAAACTGCTAGCCTTATATACTCACTCAGAGCTGTTATTGAATCTTTACTCATCACTGATCTAGGTATAGTTAATCACAAACACTGGGTGTAAAAAAATCAAACAGAGCATGGTTTAGCACAAACAAAAAGCATTCACCAAAATTGAAACTGTAAACTGTGAAGTTTTATTTTGGGCAGTCTTAGTATCTTGTCAGTGTCTCTTCAGTAGAAGATGCTTGTAATCATGGTTGATAGGAATTTAGTGTTGACATGGTCAGCAACTACCTGCATGGCAACATATTTAAATTAACAGTGTTGGGGATATTAATGAAACAACACAAACAATATGATCAGCAACACTTCTTCAAAGTAAATTAGGAAAGATTCTTTTTTCATAGTGAGTGTAAGCCAAGCATCAATGTGTAAATATTTCACATTGAATTACATTCTGCACATGCCTGAAGGTTAGCACAAACAAAAAGCATTCACCAAAATTGAAACTGTGAAGTTTTCTTTTGGGCAGTCTTAGTATCTTGTCAGTGTCTCTTCAGTAGAAGATGCTTGTTAGCTACTTTGTACTTCAGCCCTTTATACAAATTCACTGAACAACAGCAACAAAAAACATGTTTTTGAAAACTTTCTGTCTAATTTGGGGAAAAAATAATCTAAGTCAGTGGAAAGAATAATCTGGCACTTTAAAATTAAAATACCATCTGCACACTACAGGTGTTTCATGAACAGTGAGAATAAATGTCCAGTCCTGTGGTGAGAATATCCATATTCTATTCATAGAAATATTGAAAATATAATTCATCTTTGAAACTACAATTTTAGCTAGAGAATTACACAAATTAATGAGCCCCCACCACATAACATTCTTAAATAAAAAATGATTATAAACTAAAGGTTACTTTATGTTCAAGCTTATCTTAGGAATTGAAATGTATTCAGAACTTTGCAAGCCTTGGCCTATGCAGTACATTGTTGCAAATACCAACTATTTTGCCTGTAGAAACACTATACAGAAATCATCTTTTAATATTATGTCATGATAAAGAGTTAGACTCATTCTTTCTATGTGTGTTATATTCGGAATATTGATTTCCTAAAGAACCTTTACATAATCTATCGAAGAATAAACCAAAACATTTCATCAATCCTGGAGGAGTTGGACATTAAAAAAGTGAAAAACTGAAAACAAAACAAAACAATTGGATAAAAATCCTACGGGATTGAAACGTTTTAGTTCATTCTTTGATATTAAAGTTCTTCAACATCCATTGTATTGCAGACCTATTACTGGGTAGAAAGTTTTTGGCTAGGTGTATAATGTATATGTATGTAGACATTTTTAATATGACCGAATGAGTGTGTGCATGTGCATGTGTGTTAGTGTGTGTGCGTGCCTGTGGGTGCATGGACTTGTGCATGCTCATGTGCGCTAAGGCATGATGTGTGTCTTGTTTTCTGGAGATGTTTGCATTCAAGCTAGAAAATGAAGATTGTTTTATTTTTTTTAAGCTTGAATCAAATACGAGATATAAGAAGATTGTTCTGAAACGATTTCAGAAGAGGTGGCAACATAAGGATTAGGTGACAGGAATCCCTCAACTTGTCAGGTGATCGGAGAAGTGATCCACCAGCAAAGTAATCATGTAAAGCTACTGATTATTATATATATTTATATGTATTATATATATATAATTATAATATATATATATCATTAACCACAAGCTAGTTAATGTAAATTAATCTTGCATCTCTCACTGTTGTACTGTAACTGATTTACTTTCAATAATTATGCAATAGTCATTTCCAAAGACCAATAATCCATTTCACATCAACAATCCATTTGTGAGGTAAATAATCGTCATAGTAAAAGAACAATGGGAGTCCAACCAGCACTATTTTTTTCCCTCTGATAACCATAGCCTTATGTAGGGCATGGGGTATGTTGTACTAATCATGACTACTAAAATTCAAGGTCAAATAAGATTGCAGCATCATTTTCTACTAGTATGTAAGCTAGTATTGATTTGGAAGTAGCTATTTAGCTAATAAACTCTCATAATCAATTTGTAATTTTAGCAAAAGTTGTTAGTGTGCCATTTGTTTCTGTATTATAATACTATTGTTTATGGTACATAGCTACAAAATTTTATGATGACTTCTCTCTCTCTTTTAGAGGCTAGCTACTATCAACAATTACAGAACTAAAAAAAAAAAGATTAGCTTTACCTAACAATAATATTCATAATAATTATAATAATTATTATAGCTATAAAATAGTAGCAATTATAGCTATCATAAAATAATAATAAAACAATAACGATATAATAGCAATAATAACAACAGTAGCTAATAATAAAAAATAACAATAAAGTAATAGCAATAATAATAATAATAATAATAATAATAATAATAATAATAAATTTTTAGTTGGACTATTTTGAATGTACTCAATTAAGAATTTAGATTGTTATAGCTAGTATGCTAAATTTTATAGATATAAATTTGTATAATATACAATAATGAAAGACACAGGTACTACGTGTTTGTCTGACATATTCTCTCATGAAGTGCATCTGTAAACTTTGCTGCCCACAGATTTTCCCTAGCTGGCTTTGCCTCCACCTTCAGGCAATCTTCTGGTACAGTAGTTCGAAAATGTCCTAGAAAACCTACATTTGTCGGAACGTCTACTGCGCCATTAAATCCAGCCAATACTTTACACACCCAATGTACAGCAACATCAACTACATAACTAGGTTTGATCATAAATTTGGATCTGTACCGGTATCCTGGGAAACACTTGTGGTGCAGAGTTCTCGTCAGATACTTCGGGGTGTCTAAGTTATTATTACAATGGTCTTTAAAAGAGTTACTCTTTGTCCTGTTTACTGGTGTAGATTTAGAAGCTGAGGAGAAGAAGAAATTTTGAAACCTAAATCCTACTCCCTTTGCAAGGTTAGGCAACTTTTTCACCATTTCTGACCACAGCTTGTCTTCTGCTGGAACAAACATTTCATCAAGATCTTGCACAAATAAATATTTCACTTCATACATACTTCTATATAAACAATCATGAATTAAAAGGAATTGGCCATGGTAATGAAGAGGGTACCATTTTCTAAAACTTCTCCACTCTACGAAGCGAAGTAATTTTGGATATCGTGACAGTAAGTGTTCAATCATGCTACTATTCACGTCTTTCAGGGAGACATAAATAGTAATAAGCTTGGCCCCTAATATTTGACTTAGGCTCACAAATTCAATTACATCCTGTAGGGTAATGTTTTGTTCCATAAGAGCACCACCCACACATATACCAAAGTCATTTCTGGCTGAGTGGTCAATCTTGCGATTACCAACTAAAATTTCATTTGATGTGAATTGAGATGTGCAATTGCTGTGGTCAGATATTCTGACGGTTATTGGAATATGATAAAAATGGTCAACCACACATCTAAAGAAGTATGGAACTCCACCTAGATCAACTGTAAGGCATGTTGCAATGGACTCCATCACCAGTGGTGTTTTCAAACATTCTGTATTGCCATCTTCATACTTAAATTTACAGTACAAAGGTCTCTTCTGTACCATACTAATGGCATACCCAAGCACTGTAATCGCTGCTTTACTCTGCGAAACATTTCTGCTATCATAATAGGCTGAAAATAATTGAAAACTATTTATTTCCTTTTCTCCTCCTGCAGAACTCCACGCTACTGGAATGAACCCCGAGTATTTACTTAGTCTTAGCGCTCTACGCTTGAAAACCGTTTTTGTAGCTGAAGTAGTTTCCATTTCATTTATTGGAGTCACGTTTACTTCAATCGCCTTGGGCAATAAACTGATGTTGATTTTGCTTGTTTCTTGTAGATATTTTGCGTTCTCTATTGTTGTTGTATTAGAATTTGTCCGTACGTCTAAATTTGAGAGGTCCGCTTCACCGCTAAGTTGACGGCGGATCTGACGACTCCAAAGTGACAGCGTTAGAAACAGGACCACCGAAGTTGACACAAAAAATATTTCTTGCATTCGAGTTCGACTCCAATGCGTCATCACAAATTTCAGCTGCCGAGTTTAACTAATTCGCGCACTTATTTTAGACACTACGCAGCCATCCTTTACCCGATCTTGGCGAATAGTTCCGCCTCCACCTGACCTCCCAAGCAATTAATACAGGATGAAATTAATGATGGAGAAAATGTGCTGAATTAGAATTGAGGTTAGAGATGAAAATGGAATCAGGAAGGAATTATTCTTCCACTTCTTTCTAGTCCTACATCAATGTAAGTCTTTAGTCCTAAGTCTTAGCCTTTAGCCAATGTTGAGGAGGTTCACTTTATGCAACTATTTTTTTTGATGCTTTGACAGATGGTGTTGACAATGCAATCTGCCTAAAATTACACTATCTCAAACAGGATGTATCATGTAGCTAAATTTTTTCTCATCTCCAAAGCTGGATCGAAGGAACCATTAAAGTGTTATAAATAATCTGGCGGTCAAACAATAATTATTTGGGAAAACTTATGGTGGCTAAGCAGGAAATGGTTTTCATGAATATGTTCTAAATACTTGGGTCTATAAAATCATATTCTTGAAAATTTACTGAAATGTATGTGAAATCAATTAGAAACGCTTTATTCTTAAGATTGTGTTTGATAATGTTTATTTTTTCTGCAAATCTTCATTTAGTTTTGTGAATAGTATTTTAAAATGTCATGATGAATTCAAAACTAGTGAATATTACTACTTGGTGTATATTATATTAATTTTGACATAATATTCTCTGCAACTTTTTTAACCTAGTGATTTTTCTCTTTTGGATTATTATACTTGCTCGAGCTTAAATAATAATTATGCAATTTTTCAGTAAACAGAAAATATTATTTACTATTTTTATAGCAAGATTAAGTGAGAATAATTAAAGAGTCTATAAAGATTTGACATAAAAAAATTTAAAGTTGATTCGACTTCAAAATCACATCATATTATACTATACTAGGAGGTTAGCTATTCTATCGAACCAAACTCGAGATGGTCAAATTAACCGTAAAAATGCCACAGCAGGGCCGGAGGAAGCATTTTTTAGTGGTCAGGCCAAGAAAGGTGCGGTCATGGGTGTGGCCATACATATAGATATGCTAATAAAATGTGCCATTTCCAAGTAGCTAGACCTGTGGGCTTGACCTGTGCTTTAATCAAATGACTGTAACTGTGATATCAAACTTGTCACCTCCTAAACTATTCTTCATACTAACACATACACATCCCCACATCTTTTATATCACCCCTTACCCGTTCCCTTAATTGTATTCATTCTTAGAGTGTGCGTTATTAAGAATAAAGTTTGCTCTTTGGGAAAGACACGCTTACAGTGGAGGTCCCGCCGAGACCCTCTCTAATTGACCGTGTCCAGTGTTCTGGGTGTGTTTAATAGCAAGCTAAAAGGAGAGGAGTGCGTCCTTTTAGGCTAGCTAGTATTTTAGTAAGTGGTGGCAAGACTGTCTAACACCACGCGTGTAGTTAGCGGTTAGTCGACAGGCTTCAAGTTGGAGAGACTTAAACGTCATTCGTCGAGTGATGGACGTAGTGAATAGTGAGCGAATACCACCGACTCGAGTTCGGTCGGGATCCAGTGAGGCGTCTGGATCGGGTATAGAAGAGGAAGTGCCAGAAGGGCCTGCACTTCCATTGACCTCGTCGAGGGTCACTTTATTGTATTTACGTCGTATTGCTCAGGCACTTTCGCTGCCTGGAAGGGGGACGAAGACGGAGTTGTTGACTGCTATTGAAGGAAGAATTGGACAGGAGCATGAAGTTCGAAATGTACAGGTCATCATACAAGAGAGGGAATCAGGAGAATCGTTATTTTTGGTCGATAATCGAGGTGTGTTTTTGGAAGTAACAGAGGTGTCAAGAGAGCAAGCTAGAGATTCAATAAGTGAGCAAAGTGAGTCCATTGAGAGTCTGAAACAAAAAAATGAAGAGCTTTTGAAAGCTGTGCAAGAAGCCCAGGAGAGGCAAGAGGAGCAAGAAGCAACTATAATACTGCTTCAAGGAGATGTGGATCGTTTGACTGCTGAGGCGGAAGTAGTTACGGAAGTGGAGAGTCTACGTAACCAGCTCAAGAAGGAAAAAGACAAAGCAAAGAAGTTGTGGTCCTTGAGTTGCAAGCGAGCTAATGAACAAGAGGAAGTGATTGTTGCCCAGGAGTTGGAGATTGAGGATTTGAAGTCGAGATTGGGTGAAGTTACCAGTCAAGCAGGAGTGAGCAGTCCAGTTGATAGTAGTCAAGATGATTGTGATAGTAGTCATCATTCAAGTAGTGAGTCTCAGAGTAGCCATAGCATATGTAGGGCAAGAAAAGGGCGAGCGCCGCCAATTGATTCCTACACTGGAGAGGATCCAGAGGTCAGATTTGATGATTGGCTTCCATCTCTAATTAGAGCGGCCAAATGGAATGACTGGACAGAGACAGAGCAGCTGATTCAGCTTGCAGGGCACCTTCGTGGTCGTGCTCTACAGGAGTGGAATCTCATGGAGGAAGGTGACCGAACCTCTTGGGATAAGTGTCTGACAGTCCTACAAGAGAGATTAGACCAAGGTACCAAAGTTCTCGCAACACAGGATTTCAGGCATACAGTACAAGAAGAAATGGAGGGAGTTGCTGATTTTATCCGTCGTCTTGAGAGAGTGTTTCACATTGCGTATGGTCGTGATGGTATGTCCAAGGAAACCCGACAATCTTTTCTCTATGGCCAGTTACAAGAGGGGTTGAGACATGATCTGATGCAGAGTGCTGCAGTTTCTGGAGCTCTGACGTATACTGAATTAGTAATGGCAGCCAAAAATGAGGAGCAGCGACAAGCAGAGCTGAAAAAAAAGAAGTAACTACAGGTCTGGGCTTAGACCTAGGGTAACTAAGGAAGTAGGTGGGAGCAAGTCACCTAGAGCTTTCAATACTGAGGGAAGCAGACCCAAGGTAGATGTCACCAAAGTACCAGATGCTGGAGATAGATGGAAATGCTACAACTGTGGCAAGCCAGGGCACATTGCTAAATATTGTCGCAACAAGAAGTCAGAAAGCAGAGGTGGAACAAGAAGAAGCTCTAGTGGTAATCCTAATGCACGGCAAGTCCAAGCACCAACCAAACCAGACCAAGGGAAAGAAACCTTCCAGAGTCATAATGTACCTCAGTCAGAGAATACAGATCCACCGGAAGAACTTCTATCCTGCCTTTTCTCATCTGATGAAGAGGGTAGTGTGAACCTAGTGCGTGTCAAGGACGAAGGAAGTCACTCTCGGTTGGCTAAGGTACTTATTCAGGGCTTCCCTGCTGAAGGCATCATTGATAGTGGCGCTGACATCACTATCATGAATGGCGATATGCTCAAGAAGATTTCCACTGCAGTGCGTCTGAAGAAGAAGGATCTAAGGCCAGCTGACAAGTCACCTCGTGCCTACAATCGACAACCTTTTACTCTTGATGGTCGGATGGATTTAGAAATTGCTTTTGGTGAGAGAGCAATGACTACACCTGTATACATCAAAATGAAGGCACATGATCCACTTTTGCTATCAGAAGGTGTTTGTCGTCAGTTGGGAATCATTACTTATGGTGTGCAAAAATGATGATGAACCCTCAAAAGAAGTAGCAGTACCTATGGTCAAGGTTCAACTGTTACAGAGTACTAAGATTTTGCCACGGCAGAGTGTGCAAGTGACGGCAAGGATTGAGGAAGTGGCACAAGGGACCTGGCTCTTAAAACCTGATGATGAATTGATGTCTACTGGCATTTTTGCTGATGAAGCAGTATTGCAGATTGAAAAAGAGACTGTTCAAGTAGTACTTAGTAACCCTACTGGCATTACTCAATGTGTTGAAGAAGGCACATTAGTTGGAACTGCTGAGTGTGTGGCTATAATTCCAATGGACTCTGAAGCAGAGAGTGCAAGTGTTAAGAATGTGTCTATACCTAATAACTCCCTGAATCGTAAAAGCATGGTTCGGGAGCTGTTTGACAACACTGAAAATTTAACAGTTGTCCAGCAGAAGAAGTTTGTTGAGTTTTTGGCAGAAAAGCATGATGTGTTTGCACTAGAGGAGGGTGAAATGGGTGAAACAGATTTGGTTCAGATGGAGGTGATCACTGGTGAGGCCCCACCTAAGAAACAACGTCCATATCGATTACCTTTTGCGGCACGGGAAGAAGTGGCCAGAAAGATCAAGAGAATGGAAGAGGCAGGCGTAATCCAGCCTTCAAAAAGTCCATGGGCCAGTCCTATTGTGTTAGTGCGGAAGAAAGATGGTAGCCATAGATTTTGTGTTGACTATCGGGCCCTTAATGCAGTGACCACTCCTGACACATTTCCCTTACCTCGAATTGATGATCTCTTAGACCAACTGGGAAACGCCAAGTACTTCTCCACACTTGACTTAGCTGCAGGATATTGGCAGATACAAATGCACCCGGATTCGCAGCAGAAGACGGCTTTTACTACTCATATGGGTCTTCATGAATTTCGAGTCATGCCATTTGGACTCCGAAATGCGCCGGCAGTGTTCCAGCGCTTGATGCAGCAAGTTTTGGCTGGATTGAGTCCTGAAGATGGTCCGGATTTTACATCAGCTTACATTGATGATATTCTTGTCTTCTCAGCCACGTTGGAAGACCACATAAAACATTTGGAGCAGGTGATCAATCGACTGCTAGAAGTTGGTTTGAAGCTACGACCAAACAAGTGCAAATTCATTTGCCAGGAAGTTAACTATCTTGGATTTGTCCTGACTACCTTTGGTCTTAAGACCAGTGAAGAGCATGTACGTGCTGTCCGAGAATATGTGGCACCTACAGATGTTCGAGGTGTGAGGCAATTTCTTGGTCTTGCCTCATATTACCGCCGATTCATTCCCTCATTTGCCAAGATAGCACACCCATTGCATGCTCTGACAAGGAAGGGAGCTGTATTTGACTGGAATGAGGATTGTCAAGAGGCATTCGAGAAACTGAAACAGGTCCTCTCAGATTCACCTGTACTTGCATTCCCCAGTTTTAATTTAGAGTTTGTGCTAGAAACAGATGCGAGGGGAGTGGGACTGGGAGCAGTGTTGTCCCAGAAGCAACAGGATGGGAAACTTCATCCAGTGGCATTTGCAAGTCGCGCTTTGTCACCATGTGAGAAGAACTACGGTATCACTGACCTTGAGACACTTGCAGTAGTATGGGCGCTCTCGCATTTTCGCAGTTATCTGTATGGACAGGAAGTAGTGGTTTACACTGATCATTCAGCTGTGTGTTCAATTCTTAGTAGTCCTCACAACAGTGGTAAGCATGCACGATGGTGGATGCGAGTGCATTGTGGTGGAGTGAAGTCATTGCAAATTCGTCATCGTTCTGGTCGAGAGAACACAAACGCAGATGCTCTATCCCGAAGCCCTACAGGAAGGCCTGTATTAGAAGGAAGTGGTGACGAGGTTATTATGCAGGTTCAGTCAGAAGATGTATCTGACTTACTGAAGTTGGCACCAGAGGATCAGCCCATCATTCAATCAGATGTGTTGGCCACAGAGCAACGTAAGGAGGCCAAACTGCAGGCTATTATACAGTTCTTGGTAACAGGTACTTTTCCAGAGGATGAGAAGTTATGCCGAGCTGTGGTGCGGCAGAGTTGTCTGTTTACACTCTCAAATGATGTACTCTATTATTTGGGTCCTAAGAAGGGCTACAAGAGAGCAGTTGTTCCAAAGACACTTCATGAGGTGGTCATGAAGAGTGTGCATGGTGGTCCATTTACAGGGCACTTCTCTGGGGATCGTCTTTTCAAAACCTTGACGAGATCCTGGTACTGGGAAGGCATGTACACTGATTGTGAGAAGCATCGCAAGGGTTGCCCTCAGTGTTGCATAGTTGTTGGAGGTGGGAAACATGGAAATCCTCCTTTACAACCTATCCCCGTATCTAGGCCGTTTCAGATACTGGGCATTGATATTATGGATTTACCAAAGACTGATAGAGGAGCCAAGCATGTGGTGGTTATACAAGATTTCCTGACTAAGTGGCCTTGGGTCTTCCCATTGCCAGACCAGAAGACTAAGCGTCTGGTTGATATATTAGTGGAGTCTATTATTCCCATGTGTGGTGTGCCAGAGGCACTGTAGTCAGACAGGGGTACCAATTTGTTGTCATTTTTGATGAAGGATGTTTGTGATTGTCTCGGAATAGAAAAACTCAACACGACTGCATATCATCCCCAGTGTGATGGGCTTACTGAGAGATTTAATCGAGTTGTCGCGACCATGGCATGGACCATACAGAGTTATTGAAGTCACCCCTACTGGGATTACTGCTGAGAGAGTATATACGTCGAACCGAAATCCAATTCGTGTTCATCTTCGACGTGTTAGTAGATGCCCTCCAAACTTCCCTGCTGGATATTTTTGGTATGGTGATCGGAGAAATGGGCCAGGTAGACCACCCTACTGGATTACCAATTTTGTGGAAGTGTCAGCATCAGGTGCAGAACCGAGCAATGGAGAGACTGATGACCCAGAATCAACTCAGAGTAGTACTACACGGGAAGTGGCTAAAGATGTTGATATTTCACGAGATTCTACAGGAACAAATGCTACGTCTCATTCCAAGGCTACTCGTACAAGAACAAGGATTATCACACCCCCTGATCGCTACAAGTGAAGCTCGGGACGAGCTTCTTCAGGAGCCGGAGTGTGTAACTGTGATATCAAACTTGTCACCTCCTAAACTATTCTTCATACTAACACATACACATCCCCACATCTTTTATATCACCCCTTACCCATTCCCTTAATTGTATTCATTCTTAGAGTGTGCGTTATTAAGAATAAAGTTTGCTCTTTGGGAAAGACACGCTTACATGTAATCAAAAAAAATGTATTTAAATGATGTGTCAAAGTGTCCAAATAATCTTTCTGTGAATGAAAGTCATCCCAAAACGTGGCCATAACCTGACCATGTACTCTGACCCTGCCACATTGGCATGAATCTTATTTTGACTTGGTCCTGTGAAAATATTTTGGATGAAAGTTCCACATACCAACATTCCAGGCTAACTACTTTCAGGCTAATAATGTTTATACTTATAAACACTGTTATTGAATGAGTCAATAATATTATTGTAATATTAATTCTTGTGGTTCCTTAATGGTTTGTTCCTACTAAGAGGGCATGTCCAAATTAAATTAGCTAGTGTCAATATGATGCTAACATTTTCATACCCCCTCCCCAAACTTTAAAGCAAAGCAACTTACTATAGATTTAGTTAGCTATATTTGTGTGTATTCCTATTAGCTAGCTAGGGCCTGCCAGATTATGCTCGAAATTTTTAGAATTATTCTTTTTTATTTAAAAGTTATTATTCCGAAAGAATAGTATATTATTCCCTACTTTTGTCATTATTCTCTTATTATTCCAAAATAAGTGAAAAAGTGATGATTGCAGTTGCTATATATAGTTGGTACGTTATGAAATAAATGACTCTCACTCACTGAATGCTCTATATAGAAGATTCAACATAGCTAGCTAGCTAATTTTTCAGTGAAAACTTTGAATGTCCCAGTAAAAAAAAAGGAAAGAAAAAATTGACTATCTTTTGATGAACAGCCCAAGTTTTCTGCCTTTCGATGTCTCGTGTAGGTAATAAATAGTTCGGCTACCATAAGTCAGAGGGGTTGCCTGCCAGTACCACCTTATGGGACTAGTAATTGTTGTTTTTTTAATATGCACTCGTAGAGTTAAGAAATTGGTGTTGCTCTAGACGTATCGCTAGATTGAAATTGTACAATAAATAGAGCAGATAATAACAAATCAAGGTAGCTATCAATTATGTAGTACTTTATTCCGTTCGGTTTTTTTACATTGTGAATACACTTAGTTATAATTTAGTTTTTAATATCATAAATTAAATACGTGATTTAGTTCAATGCTTTTAACAAATTTAAATCAATGATACATCAATCCTAATTTTTTAAATTATTGATAAAAACAACTAGCTACAATAATACAGCATTGAATTACTTGTTCCCTAATACCGTTTCCATGCAAGTCCTTCAATAAAAATTACATGTAGAAACTATTACTCTGTTAAAATACATTTTTTACCGGATTCGGGATTTCAAGTAAACATCTATGTCACTCAACACTGAATTGATGCGAGCATAAACGAACCTGGAATCCCCGCCAGCCAATGACCTCATATAGCGTCTGCCTGACAGTCGGGCAAGAACACGAAAAGTGGGATTCGAAACTTCAAAATGAGGCTCCAACTCGTACACCAGCGACTTTTCTTGTAGCCACCACAGATGAACCAGCCCAGCACCATGCACTCCCAACAGCACATCGGATGTGTGCACCAATCGGATCTGCTCACAGATGTCGAGGGTTTCCAGGCGAACTTTGTGCACATTTGCAAACTTGAACCTGGCTTTTAATCTGAGCAATAATGCACCTTCATTTGCAAGAATTCGCTGGAAACTCCCCATTTTGTCTGTAGGAAATCTTGAGTATGGGTTTCGAGATATAAGTGTAATGTTGAACCTTGATTTCTTCAGAGCATGGTCATCTCTCAAGTTGCATGCATGAAGCACTCTGGTACGGAATGTGCTTATAGGCGAGTTGCGATTAACTGAGCCATCACACTTTAAGCATTTTTCTAACAAGTGCTTTGACATTTTGCACTGGAAGAATGGGCTGGAATAGGCTCTAGGAACTAAAATTATCTTTTTGAAGCAAGTTGAAATGCTCCTTAAATTGTCAATTCTTTCTACAACTGCTTCAGGAAATAACTTTTGATCAAATTTAGGAAAGTAATAGTGGTTGCTTCCCGATGTTCTTATAACACGAAAACTAGTTTTACTGGTATTATAGCTACTGCCAAAATCTACAATTAATTTGTGCAAATTATAATAATCAAGAAATCGAAAATAAATTTGAGATTGCTTAGCTGTAAAAATGTAAACATCTTCCTCAATCCATTCCTGGCAGATGTTGCTACTAAGTTTTCGGGAAAATTTCAGAGCCTCCACAGTTTTACTCATATAGTCACTGGATTTCAAATGAGATGGCCAGCCCCTTAAATTAACTTCATCACAAGTCGTGGATTGATTGTTTAATAATGCAATAGTCATATTAGTTCTAGAAAACACAACATGTTCAGGTCTGAGCAATGAAGCAGCCAGCATATCTGGATGAACAATTACATTTCTTAAGATGCAGGCTACTACTGTGTTACTGTTTTTGTCACTGGCACAACTAACTGATGCAGCTTCAAGCTCAGAGCCAAGTGAATTGACACATACTGGTAAGGAGTTGTGTAAAGTGGCATCCAGAAAGTTGTAACAAAATGAATCTTCCTTTGAACTGCCAGCATGCTTGGAAAGGGGTGATCTCTCGGTCAGGTAACCAGTTACCCCAGCGCTATTATCTGATCTCGACGCGTTTCCATACAATGAATCCTCAAAACTACTGTATATCCTTTCTCTTTCTTTCAGATTTCTTGGACCCGTTAACAGCAGGAAGAACAACACCGACGGTACTGCTATAAGGAACAGTGCAAAGCCGGGAACTTCTTGGCATTTAAACTATAGTATGTCCAAGTTGAGTTGGCACGACCCCAAGCGCGGTAATTGAGGAATGCATTTAGTACTTTACCGGAAGCAATTTAGTCATGTGAATCCAAGTCAATTAATCGCGCAAACGTCAACGTTGCACGTGAAAAAGGGGCGGTAGCGCAGGTGCGCATTAATACTGTAACTATTGAAAGAAAGAAATTTAGTGAAGTTTATGGAGTTTTTCGGGCGCTGTACAGCTCATCTCGTCTGTTTTCAATGATATTTATGTTTCTTATGCGCAGATAATGTACAGCAGATGGAAAACGCAAACTGGTGGGAGTTCTTCTAAAGAGACAGGATTAAAATCAGTGGATTCTACCTACTGTGTACCAACAAATATTCTGATGTTCACAGGATTCAGCAGTACAGCACTGTAAACTTGTAGCTAAAGTTACTAGACTTTCATGTTAAATAAAATTATCAATTCTTTCATTTATTTATAATAAGGTATATGAAAATTGATGAAATGATAGAATTTAAGTAGTACACATTCAAAAAATAGTTGTGATCCGAGTTGAAGGTGGAGTTCTTCCTGAGTTGGTCCTAATACTTACAATAAACGGCATCTATAATAGTGAAGAAAAGGAATTGGCATAAACACGGCTTTGACAAGCACACAATTTAACGGCAAACAGCGTAAGTGTGGCTGTATTACAAGTTGCTAGCTAAATGATAGCTATATCACTGAAATAATATTGGCTATATGGCATTTGTTATTGAACAGGTAGACAAATAATCTTACCAACATCCTATCAGGTGGTCCTGTACCCTCCGCAACAACAGAACACTCCGTCTATCCTGTTTCCACACTCGCAACCTAAGCTAATCGTGATATAAAGCTAGAAACACAGCAATCTGAGAAGAAGCCGCTCATTGTTTACAAAATTCTTAATGAAGACAGTCCGCGTGATAAATTGAGCCATACCGCGTGACTAAAAGCGGGCGCGTTTTGAGCGGGAAACCTGTGGTTTTTTCTATTCCCATAGACTTTTGTATTGAGTTTTGGAATAGCACTTTCTCTCCGGTTTTGGAGTTTACTGAGGGAATATTTTTAACCGCTTCGGCGCGAGCTTTCCAATGGTGCAAACCCCGGATGCGTAGCTGCTTCCGTTCTAAAGTTATTCAAGTTTTTCTTGCGGCCAACTCAACTTGGACATACTATAGGTGCGATCATGTGGGCGTTCTTCTTGTAGCAATACCAATTATAATTAATATTGCTGGGACTGGGAGGCTATTGGGGGAAATGTCTGGCAGGGACTCCAACTCATACATGATGAAGCGAACCTTTTTCGCTTTGATAGCTCTAGTACCGTTGCTACTGTTTTTGTACCGCAGAAATGTTGTAAATTTCAGGAGCAGTCATGTAGTCCAGAATTTAGGTCGAGATCAGTACGACAGTTTGAGAACTAGACTACGGGGCGATAATGGTACCGTTTACATAGCTAGCTCCAGTGAAGAAGGGGAAGCAGAGGATGTCAATTTTACAGTAATGGAAACAAAGCCAGTGACAACTGAAGGAACCACTACCAAGCACAGTGAGCACGTGGAGGAAGGAAAGTCAGAGTATCTCAAGGTTCCCTGGACATCTGTGGGAGGGAAAGGAGAGAAGGATTCTTTTCACTTGTTTTCTGCATACTATGATAACCGTAGTGCCATTTTTAGGCCAGCAGTAGTGGTATTGGGTTATGCGTGGAAGCTAAAGCAAGACCTCTATATTGTTGGTTTCGTTACGAAGATGGACACACCGAGTGTGTGGAGAAGCAGCTGACCCTACAGGGCATAGCATCTTGCATGCGTCCTAACCTTGGAGGGCTCCCTTATTTCTTCTACTGTCCGGCACAGCAGCATGTTGCACCAGTGTCTGTGAACATATCGGAACATTCCAAGTGTGATCCACAGTTCACTTCACAAGCTGTAACTATTGCCAACCGTAGGCAGAAGAAAGAATCGGCCAAAACATTTGGCATATGTATAGGAGGTCCAGTGATCGAGAACAAAAATTCCCTGCAGAACTTGGTCGACTTTGTTAGTATAAATAAAATACTAGGGGCGGAGCTGATTACTCTTTACATCATACCAGAGAAATTAAACAGAAGCATTATCGACAAGCTCTTGGCTAAGTATCCGAGAGTGCTACGTTTAATAGAGTGGAAAAATCTGTCCCTTTGGAGCCCTTTGCATTATTACGGACAGTACCTCATGATCCAGGACTGCTTGTACAGGAGCATGTACGAAGTGGATTTCTTGTTTCACCAAGACTTGGACGAAGTCTTTATCCCCATTGGGGGAACCAGGTGGGAAGAAACAGTGAAGAAGATTCCAGGGTTGGAGAAAGGAGGAGGTTTCAAGCATCAGAACTCTTTCTTTCTCCCTGATAAGCAGCAGCCACCGGTAAACTTCTCCCTGGACGACTGTGACGGTCTTGACCTCCCCAAATACTTGACTCGTACTAAGATACTTCCTTGCTTCCCTGGGTACAACTATCGATCTAAACCTATGACCCGACCGAGGCTGACGCTAGAGGTTGCTGTCCACGATGTGTGCCAAACGCTGCACGGTTACTCTGGAGCAGTGCAGGTGCCCACGAACGTGGCCATCTTGGGACACTTTAGGAATGAGATTCCCAAAGACTGTAAGGACCAGAGGAAAGATCCTGTGATACAAAACTGGGCCATGAAATACTCCAATGAACTACATAAGTGGATGTGTTCCATTCCAAGTACATGATACCATAGAACATGGTCCATTTTTATATTATTATTTTGTATCATCTGAAAAAAATACTGCATGTTCAGTGCAAGGAGTCCTTCAACTCTGCAGGTTTATTTGCTGATGTATGTACATAATATATTTTGGTTGCTCTGCTGGTCATTTGCACATTTCCCATATGAATGAATATATAATATGGCAATTAAAGCTATACCAAATCTAAGTCTGTCTTCTTTTATTAATTAATTATTTATTGAAGGCTTTATGTGAACTGAGCCTCATAAATCATATCATGTAAGTTAGCCGTGTATGATTAATTGAGTTTAGCAAAGTTAACCAATCTGAAAATAATGTGGTACAAATGTAGGATGTGCTGATATCATACACCACTATTACCAATATGAGACCCTTTACCCAAACAATTGGTCAGTAAGTAGTTTCTGGAGGTATTGTAAAACTTAATAGCATTTTTGTTCTCTAGCATTGTTTGAGGATATTAATTAACCTATCTGTGGGTGTGGTGTGTCTGTGAGTGTTTGTGCACTCTGATCTCACTGACAGTGCTATTGGACGAACACATTGTCATCTAGTACATCCACGAATCCATTGACACAGACAATTGTATGCAAACATCCTCAAGACATGTAACGGAGTTACTTCTGTTGGAAAAGCCTTAAAAGTGTTCCCCACCAACAAATGTACATGTAGCCTAGTTACCACCAGCCTGGTATTGCTAGCCTAGTTACCACAAGCCTGGTATCACTAGCCTAGTTACCGCTAGCCTAGTTACCACAAGCCTGGTATCACTAGCCTAGTTACCTCAAGCCTGGTACCGCTAGCCTAGTTACCTCAAGCCTTAGTACCGCTAGCCTAGTTACCTCAAGCCTGGTATCACTAGCCTAGTTACCTCAAGCCTGGTATCACTAGCCTAGTTACCTCAAGCCTGGTATCACTAGCCTAGGTACCACAAGCCTAGTACCACTAGCCTAGTTACCTCAAGCCTGGTATCACTAGCCTAGTTACCTCAAGCCTGGTATCACTAGCCTAGTTACCACCAGCCTGGTATCACTAGCCTAGGTACCACAAGCCTAGTACCACAAGCCTATCACTAGCCTAGTTACCTCAAGCCTGGTACTGCTAGCCTAGTTTCCACCAGCCTGGTATCACTAGCCTAGTTACCTCAAGCCTAGTACCACTAGCCTAGGTACCACTAGCCTAGTTACCTCAAGCCTGGTATTACTAGCCTAGTTACCACCAGCCTGGTATCACTAGCCTAGGTACCACAAGCCTAGTACCACAAGCCTATCACTAGCCTAGTTACCTAGTTTCCACCAGCCTGGTATCACTAGCCTAGTTACCTCAAGCCTAGTACCACTAGCCTAGGTACCACAAGCCTAGTACCGCTGGCCTAGTTACCTCAAGCCTGGTATTACTAGCCTAGTTACCACCAGCCTGGTATCACTAGCCTAGGTACCACAAGCCTATCACTAGCCTAGTTACCTCAAGCCTGGTACCGCCAGCCTAGTTACCTCAAGCCTGGTGCTGGGTACGTCTATAGCCACAAACATTGACTAGTCCCTTTCCTGAATTGAATAGTTTAGCCAAAAACTATTAATAATAATTCCCTGGATAAAAATAATTTCCACTAAAGGAAACAAACAAGCAAACAAACAACAGATGAAGGTGATGCTGAAGCAAGTATAACCTTCACATTGAATAAAATAACTCTAGCTGGGTAGAAAGGTGAGGGAAAATAAAAGTCATTTTGACTTATCCAATTCATCTATGATTGCAAAAAGTTTTTGCCTGGACCGTTTCTGTATTCGAGAGCCAACGCCCACCGTCACAAGCACGTGCAGTTGTTTAGCACTGTATTCCTGTACAAAAGAATACGCGTACATCAAAATAATATGGTATTCAGTAGGCCATCATAAACTTCATCCATCCCATAATCACTGTAAAACATGACAATTTCATCACATGACAATTTCATCACATGACAATTACATCACATGACAATTACATCACATGACTCACTGTAGACTAGATACTTAGTTGGAATTAGGAAATGCACACACATAAACATACACACACACACACACACACACACACACACACACACACACACACACACTAACCTGATGATGCCTTATCCAAGACTCTGTGTCCTCTTCTGTTAGGTAATAAGCCTTGATGTAATCCTCTACATAAGCATGGGTAGGGAGAGGTCTGTAGAGATATGTAAACATTATGCAAGTGAGCATGTGCAAGTGAGCATGTATATAGGTATGCTCCAGCATGAAATATAGAGAGTGAAATTATTTAGTATGGAAATCACTTGAGGGCACCTTTTACAGGGGTGTAGCAGGCAAATTTGAAGTGGTCCGGCCAGGAAGAGGGTGTGGACTTAATTAACAGTGTTGATTATTGTTTATTAATCACACTCTGTGAGCCTGAAAAACCGTGGAATAGACCTTGGTTGCTAGGGCGTGTTAAACTTATTTCTGCTATCCCCCCCCCCGAGTTATTTTATTTCTGCAGGCCAGAAGTACTACTAGGAGAAAGCAATTTTATTTAATATAATAGTACGACACTTAAGTTGCCCATTCAAAAATGTATGGGAAAAATCGCTGTTCAATTGAAATCGTGCGGGGGAAAGTGAAATAACGCGTAACTAATTGAAATACCTCGGTAACTAAGTGGAAACTAATTGAAATACCTCGGTAACTAAGTGGAAACTAAGTGAAATACCTTAGTAGCTAAGTGAAATAGTTATGGTAAGTGCGCACACGTGCAGCGTTAACCTTGGATACGTACAATTTGAGTAGTTTCTAGTTGGAGACAATGTCATTCTTTATCACAAAAGCTCTACCTGTATTAGACGGAATGTTTTTCAACAGGTTAGGAGGAGCCGCACGTTGAAAATGAAGTTCCAGCGGAAGCTAATCCTGAAATACGGAGATAGTGAGTGAACGATATAGTTTAGCTACAATTGCAAATGACTTTTGAAAAAGCTGGCCTACTATTAGCGAGTGATAGCACGGGTAACCTGTGCTATTAGGGATCAATAGCACGGTTACCCGTGCTATCACTCATACTAATACTCACCTTATGACATGTACTACTGTCGATTATTTCAGTATTATTAAATATATCATTGTTATTGGGCCGAGCTCTTGCAACCCTAGCTAAGCCTTGACGAAGTTTGAACAATAGCCGTTCATCTATTCCTGAGCAGTACGAGAGAGTATATTCTGGATCCATTACTTTTGTGCGCGAGAATTTTTTATAGTAAGTTGACTTCAATATGGGAAATATCATTTCATTGACTACAGCATGGCAATGCAAGCCACACCCACCAGACACAGAAATTTCATGCATGTTCAGTGCAGGCACATGTACATACTCACCTGATGTTGGACATTTTCTCCAGTTGTGTGCGATACTGCTGGAAGTCCAACTGCATCAGAGCCCTGCCTTCATTACTGCACTTCCTGGCTTGAGCAAATCTATGACACATGCATACATACATTATTACTTGTTTAGAACTCAGATTCAAGCCTGCTAGACTGGACCGCTTTGACCACAAAATGTGTACCCAGGGATTCATATAGGATTTTTTTTTGCTGCTTGGGGGGGTTGTACACAAAAGTTGACAAATAGTGTATCAACATTGTGAAATAAATTAACCATAGAGTTAGGTGACAAATTTTTCACGTCTTGTACTGATCATTAATTAACTAAAAATTCAGTCAGGGTAAAAAAAATTAGAGGGGAGGGGAGGGGAGAACTAAATTGAGGGGGAAATGTTGAGGGGGAAACCCCACGGCTCCCATAGTCTGTATGAAACCCTGGTACCCAGCCAGTTCTTCCTTAAGATTCCCATTTTTTTCCTCTTCAAGTCTCAACCTTTCATCCAACTTACCCATCCACGAACATCCTGTTTGAGAGGGTAATGCCTCTCTCCCACAACATGTTGTACACATCGTTTGGTATAGGCGCCAATCTGTAGCACGTGCCACAACAACATCAACCACACAGAAATACACATGTATGTACTGGAGCATAATAGTGGTATGTAATAGTAATAGTAGTAATAGTAGTAGTAGTAGTAGTAGTAGTAGTAGTAATAGTAGTAGTAGTAGTAACTGCCTAATGACTTAAGCTAAGAGTTAATACCTGTCAATAGCCGTCAGCCGCTTTCTAAAAGTGATAAACTCCTAATTGACATAAATAAAAAATATAATATATTTTGTCACATCATTTCCCATTATTCAAATCCTATGGTATTCCCGTCAAGTAAAGCTTACCATACACACACACATGCATACATTGTATATATATATATATATATATATATATATATATATACAATATATGCACTGAACTAAAATGGATAAGTGAATCTTTTGCAATGAAAAGCAGGCCAAGACGAGACCACCCAACAATATGCCCACTGTTACAGTAACTGCAGCAGGAAAGACTACCATCTAGTGTAATCCAGCTAGTACTGTGTGGGTTAGCGAGAGAGTGAGTGGATATTGTATACGGTTAGTCACTGTGAATATGAAGACACACCTGCAATAGTTTATCCACGTAGCTGCTGTGCTGTGACCTTATCTCCTTGATATCCCATTTCACATTGCCCATAGCAGAAAGAACCTTTGCGTAAATATAAAAAAAATAATAATAATAATAATTAAAAAAATAAAAATAAAAATAAAAATAAAATAGAAAAAGTTACATATCGTGCAGCTATTGGAGCGCTCCATAGGGAGCATTTCCTCCATGGTTATAGAATTGGTAAAGGGTTTTTTACCTGGTCGGTGCCAATGGCCTTGGATGCAACTCCATAATAAACTGGTTTGCACAGCTCTTTGGATGTTTTGACAGTCTGGATAGAAAAGAAGTGCATGGTAGTACATGAATGAGTCTGCAATATCTGTAAATTGTGCTTTAGCTTTAGCTATAGCGTAAGTGGATAATGAAGTAGGAAAAAGTACATACATACTGTACCTACATACATACTGTACCTACATACATACTGTACCTACACACATACTGTACCTACATACATACTGTACCTACATACATACTGTACCTACACACATACTGTACCTACACACATACTGTACCTACACACATACTGTACCTACACACATACTGTACCTACATACATACTGTACCTACATACATACTGTACCTACTACATACATACTGTACCTACATACATACTGTACCTACATACATACTGTACCTACATACATACTGTACCTACATACATACTGTACCTACATACATACTGTACCTACATACATACTGTACCTACATACATACTGTACCTACATACATACTGTACCTATATACATACTGTACCTACATACATACTGTACCTACATACATACTGTACCTACATACATACTGTACCTACATACATACTGTACCTACATACATACTGTACCTACATACATACTGTACCTATATACATACTGTACCTACATACATACTGTACCTACATACATACTGTACCTACATACATACTGTACCTACATACATACTGTACCTATATACATACTGTACCTACATACATACTGTACCTACATACATACTGTACCTATATACATACTGTACCTATATACATACTGTACCTATATACATACAGTACTTACATACTTAAATACACACATATATGCATACATACATGTACATACCTGTATATATGTATGTATGTGTGTACGTATGTAAATAAGAACACCTTAGGTAAAATTTAGTTGGCACACACATGTAGGACTGAAAGGGATGAGCTTGGTGAGGCCTCCATATTATTGAAGCACATAAGGTGTGAATGAACCCTCAGTCTATTACAAAATCATTTCTCTGACCAAACAAATAATTCATTTGAGTATACCTTTATATGCAGGTACGTATGTATGTGTGTATGTAAGTATATATGTACAGAGAGTGAGCATATGTATGTGTACATGTGGACATACGTACATACACTGGTACATGTATGTGTACTCACTTGATAGACAAACTGAGACAGGAAGCTCATCTTTGACTCTGGGATGAGCTTCTTCATGTACGTGACCAGGTACTCAAACTGAGTGGACAGGAACACTCTGTCAACATGAGAGAAAGGCAGTTCAAGAGAACACACATAGAGGGAGGGAGAACACAGAACGATAGCCAGGTGTATACACACCATGGGAGAGTGGTATGCATGTCAGACTTTGGCTTTCTCATCTCTCACTTCTATTATATCTAGGTTATAGTAGTTAACATGCATACATTGTCAACAATTGCTATGTAATGATTCTGTCATTCTCGGTTGAAATAATTATAATAGCAAATTTTCTCGTTCTAACAGCCAATAATATTATGTTAACTAAAACTTGACCCGCCGATTGGCTGTTAGAATGAGAACTTCACTATCATTATAATTGTTAAGTATGTATTATCAATGGAATTACACAGCTACATAGCTCTCTTTACTATAGTTCAGTTCAGCAATGCTATGTAATTCATACCAGACAGCCACAACAACACAAGATACACTATTACACATGCACTCTGTACCCCAACTTTATTAATTTGGAAAACTTGAACAATAGCTAAACCTTGCACTGATAACACCAATAGTTTACTACCAAATGTAATAAATGTGGTACAATCAAGCAAGGTGAAGTGACACAGCCACACAACAATCAATGTGATACACATAGCATATTCCTAGTCTAGCGTAACAAGACCCTTTACCTACTGCTTCGCGGGGAAAGGGTCTGGTCAAATGCAATAGAACCGCTTGTTCAGCTGACTCAGCATATTATTATCAACAACCGCTACACAATTCTAGTGCGATTTCCTCCACTTAACTGTGTGGAACCTGAACGATTCACTGTATTGCATCTGACTAGGCCCTTTCCCTGCGATGAGGTCGGTAAAAGTCTGGCATTGAGTGGATAACAGTACACAGTAAATATGGCTACTTCTCTGACCTCAGCAGAGTTACTAATCTAATAAGTAAAAGTAGCCTAAAGTGTTGATCATATCTTTATTCTTTGAGATGCTTGCCCCCACTTTAGCCTTTTAGTTTATATTATTATTATTTTGACTTAGGATGAATAAGTCCAAGACTTCACAACTAAAGAAAAGTATGAGTGACATATACAATAATTGCTACTATAAATGCTACAGTAAAAAGAACAACAAAGTTTTAGCTGAAGATCACACTGAAATTAGTTAATTTTGTTCAATTTTAATGTTGCAAATCGGAGGGTTTCACTGCAGGACACTTTTGACGAGTGTTACAGAAACAGCTGCTAGCAGACTACTGAAGGATGGCATAGCACTCAGAGCAGATGATGGTTGGGGAGCTGCAGATGATGGTTGAGAAGCTGCAGATGATGGTTGAGAAGCTGCAGATGATGGTTGAGAAGTTGCAGATGATGGTTGGGGAGCTGCAGATAACATGTAAACAGAATTTGATTATAGTGCAGATTATTGCAGACATTGGCCCACCCTTTGATGTGCCAATTTCTTACTTGAGCATGAAAGAAGAACATTTTGATTTGGAAACAAGATATCTTCACTTTCCCCAGTCTCTTGAAGACCCACCTGTATAACATTTACATAATGTACCAATTCAAGAATTGTGCTTTGATACAGTTGTAATCATGTTTGATTATATAGTGTATTAGCTAATTAATTTGTTTTCTCACCCCAAAATTGACACCACTAGCAGATGAAGTGAACCGAAGTTTAACGACTCCGAACGTAGGAACAGTCAAATCTTTGTTAGCAGTCAGACGATCTGAGAGGGTATAGGGTGGTGATGTGGCCAGTCTGGCTGAGACAGCCAAAGAAACTGGACTGGAGCAAAAATCAAAAGTGTATGAATGAGTAAACTGTGTCATCATCGAGTTGATGTCAAAACTTGTTGTGCAAGAGAAGCCAGTGCAGGCTGAATTCTTGGTGCATGTTCCAACATCCCTGCCACTCGAAATGACCTTATCCAATGCTGTGCAGGCTGGAGACTGCTGACTGCTGACTGTATAATATTATATAGGAAAGTGAGCATTAACAAAATATTTTCCAATCTAATATATAGTAACCTTGAAAAGTTAAAAGAGTAATGGTGAAGATCAGAATAGCTGCAGCCATTGTTAATTAATATGATTTAGTACTTGATACAATTTTCAGACTGAACAGAGAATGGTTCTCTTAAAATTGGGATGATAGCAAGTTTTAAGCTGCTAGCCTTATATACTCACTCAGAGTTGTTATTGAATCTTTACTCATCACTGATCTAGGTAAAGTTAATCACAAACACTGGGGTAAAAAAATCAAACAGAGTATGAAAATAGCAAGTTTACCTATTCCCTTAGAACTACTGAACTTGTAATGAGTAGTGATGCATTTTATTAAATTATGTAAGTAATGAAAACTTTGGACTTTCCGAACCATTGGTAAAAGTAGCAGAGAAGAATGCTTATCTCTAACTTCTTCAAGTGTAACTTAATCAAAACAAGAATTTATCAATAAGTTGAGGAAATATTTATAGATAGCTAATGTGGCTAACAAACTTATCTCATGTTATTTTCAGTGTGTTTGACCCATAAACAAGTCTGCTATGTTATCGAGTGTGAAATAATTGAAACCTTTGACCTTCCTGGATTGCTTCCTAAATTTGAAAAGTAATGGCGCATTGAAGCTATAAATGAAATATCCACACTCAGTCATACATTAATTGTATGTCTGGTCCTACCCATTGGTGGAGGAACCAGGAAGGTTAAAGGGATATAGCCCCCATGTTGCTGCAGGAATACCTAACCCTAATAAATTATAGGTGCTACACTAGAATAATAATCATGGAGTAATATCATGCCTTAGCAAATTTAAGAACTGGACCTATTACCTACATGGGTGTAAACAAATATTGGGAGTGTGCTTAACATCATTAAATAAATGATAAAATGAGAAAACTATAAACCCCCTCAAAAATTCGGAGGTGCTAAAGGACCCTCCTTGTCTACAACCATGACCTAATTTTGTAATCATTTAGTGAATATAATTTATACTCAATGTTTTGCCGCTTGCTTCAGCATACAATTTAGTCTCCAAGGCCAATCCCTTTACCTAATCGCTCCGCTCGGAAGGGTCCGGTTACTCCTACGCACCCGTTTGGTAATTGGCGAGCGAGCGTAGCGAGCGAGACACTTACAGGGGTAACACAATCGAAAATCGGGGATGTTTATTCAGCGAGCGAGCGAAGCGAGCGAAGCTGACTATCAGTCGTGTTCAATTGAGATTTCAGATATATTATATATATATATGTAGGTATGTATGCGTACGTCAAAATATTTCGCCCGCGCTTCTAATTACGTAAGTTAGGTAAAGCGTTCACAGTTCCAGTATTTTTCAATTAACGAGCATGGAGAATCCTGCTGCACTGCCTTACGCAACTTTGTTTTAACCAAAAAGTTTATAGCTACTCTCTTCTTGGCGAAAGACTGAATGGCAAATTGTCAAGCTGCGCTTCTTTGCCACTGCTTTCGAAGTTTATTCAGGTAATTCTGTTATTGTTAACTCTTCATGCCTAATCATTGCTATTATTTAGCGATTTCCTTCACAAATCATCTTTACCTATACTCATATATTTACTCGCTCGCCATGCATTTGCGCTATTCGAGCGCACCACTAGTTTATTTATTGGCGAGCGAGCGTAGCGAGCGAGACACTTACAGGGGTAAAAATGAAAAAATCGGGGATGTTTATTTGTATATATGTTTGGACGTACGTATGTCATTTTGTACTTTGACCCTCGCGTATTTTTGTGTTCTCTCCGTGTTCGACCCCGTCCCAAATTGCACTAAACAGAATCCTCTGGTTTATCGATCAGTACCCGTATCACCCTAGAAATGGAATTGTTTACCGTTTTGAATTCTTTTGCGGGTGCAGTTAAAACTTAAAAACTTAAGGGACTTCCATTTCTATTCGAGTTAGTGGCGGTGGTAAGTCAATGCGCTCTTTGTCATGGTTATAAGCCGTGCGCAACAGTATTTACTTGAAAATACATTGTCCACTAGACTACTGCGAAGGTAAGTCTGTGTAGGTGCATGTCCAGTTGTGTCAAAGCATTGTGTGTTACAATCACTACTTAGCTAAAGAATATCACAAAGAAAACTTTTAAATAACGTGTATTGTTTTGTTGTTATTTTTTTCCTTCAATTCAAGCAGTTGCATAGAGTTGTTACTATGGCACGGAAATCCCTTTACCCTGTATGCTAAATTTAAAAAATGGACCTAATCAGTAGCTTCAGTGTTAGAAGTCAGAATCATTCATATAAAAATAGTATAGTCTTTAGGCTCGCTCGCCATTTGTGCTCAAGCACACTACTAGTTTATTTGTATATATGTATGGACGTATGTATGTCATTTTGTACTTTGACCCTCGCGTTTATGTGTTAGTTACGTGGTCGACCCCGTCCCAAATTGCACTAAACAGAATCCTCTGGTTTATCGATCAGTACCCGTATCACCCTAGAAATTGAATTGTTTACCTTTTTTAATTCTTTTGCGGGTGCAGTTAAAAATTAAGGGACTTCCATTTCTATTCCAGTTAGTGGTGGTGGCAGTCAATGCTTCTCTTTGTCACGGTTATAAGCTGTGCGCAACAGTATTTACTTGAAAATACATTGTCCACTAGACTACTGCGAAGGTAAGTCTGTGTAGGTGCATGTCCGTTGTGTCAAAGCATTGTGGGTTACAACCACTACTTAACTAAAGAATATCACAAAGAAAACTTTTAAATAACGTGTATTGTTTTGTTGTTGTTTTTTTCCTTCAATTCAAGCAGTTGCAGAGAGTTGTTACTATGGCACTGAAATCCCTTTACCCTGTATGCTAAATTTAAAAACTGGACCTTATCAGTAGCTTCAGTGTTAGAAGTCAAAATCATTCATATAAAAATGTATAGTCTTTAGGCTCGCTCGCCATTTGTGCTCAAGCACACCACTAGTTTATTTGTATATATGTATGGACGTATGTATGTCATTTTGTACTTTGACCCTCGCGTTTTTGTGTTAGTTATGTTGTCAACCCCGTCCCAAATTGCACTAAACAGAATCCTCTGGTTTATCGATTAGTACCCGTATCACCCTAGAAATTAAATTGTTTACCGTTTTGAATTCTTTTGCGGGTGCAGTTAAAACTTGAAAACTTAAGGGACTTCCATTTCTATTCGAGTTAGTGGGGGTGGTAAGTCAATGCGCTCTTTGTAATGGTTATAAGCCGTGCGCAACAGTATTTACTTGAAAATACATTGTCCACTATACTACCGCTAAGGTAAGTCTGTGTAGGTGCATGTCCAGTTGTGTCAAAGCATTGTGTGTTACAAACACTACTTAGCTAAAGAATATCACAAAGAAAACGTTTAAATAACGTGTATTGTTTTGTTGTTGTTGTTTTCCTTCAATTCAAGCAGTTGCAGAGAGTTTGTTACTATGGCACTGAAATCCCTTTACCGTTATGCTAAATTTAAAAACTGGACCTTATTATCAGTAGCTTCAGTGTTAGAAGTCAAAATCATTCATATAAAAATAGTATAGTCTTTAGGCTCGCTCGCCATTTGTGCTCAAGCACATCACTAGTAGTGGAATGCAATTAAACCTTGCGGGTTTTCTTCTTTTCTTATTTTCTTTTTGTCATAAATCTTTGCGAGCTGGTGTTGTATAATAGAGGTTTTAGCTGAGGCTATGCCAGTAGTGTGCTAATTAGTCACTTCAATTATGGTCCTTTTTAGAAATAGAACTCTCCATTTTTAGGACGCTTTCAGCTCGGAGCTCATTTGTACGCACATTTTATAGACGCCCACACACAATTAAACTTCATACACATACGTTCCCCGGAATTTACGTGGGTTAAGTACGTGTTCGGCAGCTTTCACTCACTTTCTGAATTTATTGAGCCGGGAGAGTGAAAGAAATAACCAGAGAATAAATCAGGTTTTGTTGTCCATTAATATCGCAATCAGGAAACAAAGTATTTAGTTATTTTGGGAGTTAGCTCTATAAATACTAAGTTATTATAAGAGTTCTGGCTATATGACCACAGTGTGAATGAAACATAGAATTAGTTTTTTAATTTATTAGTAGGTCTCTAACATACCTCGGTTTAGTTGTGGCACATAGCTTTGACTGGACTTTTTGACCCGCCTATTATTTTGATCTGTTGTTACGTAAATGTAGGCCCCCCTAATAATAGGCCCCCCAGGCCCATTCTACCACTAAATTAGGCCCCGTGGGCCCATTTTACCAGTAAAAGGTGTTCTCAGGACCCATTCTACCAGTAATTTGGGCCTCCCAGCATTAATTTGGGTATGTATGAATTTATAAACTACAATAAATTATTTTCAGTCTAATAAATACTTTGAATTAAGTGTAGTTAAAATGCCCTAGCAGCTATGCTTCCATAGTTACTAGGTATTTATTAGCTTACTTGACAGTGATTTGTAGAAGTTAACAAATAATGCATAAAGTGTATGTAATGTTTTAGCGGATATCATAAAGAACTTTTGTACTATTTGAACCAAAGTGTAGCAAATAGCTAGCAGCTAATACCATAGATAGGGATCATAATAATTATGTTTGCAAGCTTTTAAAGATTGACATCAAATTGTTAGCTATTATTTTAGAATTGCAACATAGTTATATCAGGAAATGATAAAAGTTAATTTGATGAACTGACTTGCATAAATCGTGTAGACTCTTGTTTAATACGTTGACTTTCATTTCGAGCAATAACTAGGAGTCCCTATGAATAAAAAGTTTGATATGGCTGAATCATTTTGGAAAGGGGGAGGGGGATCTTATCTTACGAATCGGGGTCTATATTACCGGTATTTTGGGCCCGGGGGGACCTACAATTATGGGGGGCCTAAAATTTGATGACACCGTAATGTTCACAATTTCTTTCTCAGCCTTATTTTACTCATTAGATGTATTCTCTCTCTTTCAAGGGCTTTTTTTTTTATAACAATACAGAATTAAAATATTTGGTTGCCATCGGGAATCGAATCCAGGACTGCTGGCTTAACGCACAGCGCTCTGCCACTAAGCTACGACAACCAGCTGGCTGACGAACACTCCGATTCTATATTTATACTGTTAAGGGGTACTGCTATGCTATAGTCTCACTCTCAACAGACTAACAAAAATTCTTTTTTTCAAAGATTCTTTTTATCTGTTGAATTTTTTGAGTGAGACTGTAGCATAACAGTACCCCTTAACAGTATAAATGTAGAATTGTAGTGTTTGTTAGCCAGCTGGTTGTCATAGCTCAGTGGCAAAGCACTTGTGCATTAGCAAGTGGTCCTGTATTCGACTCCCTGTGGCAATCAAATAGTTTTAATTCTGTATTGTTAAAAAAAAGCCTGTGAAAGAGAGAGAATATATCTAATGAGTAAAAGAAGGCTGAGAAAGATAATTGTGAAGTGATAAATTAGTGGAGTAAAAAAAAATTCAATGGATAAAAAGAATCTTTGGAAAAAAAAGAATTTTTGTTGGTCTGTTGAGAGTGAGACTATAGCATAGCAGTACCCCTTAACAGTATAAATACAGAGTTGGAGTGTTTGTTAGCTAGCTGGCTGGTTGTCGTAGCTCAGTGGCAGAACCATTGTGCATTAAGCAAGCGGTCCTGGGTTCAATTCCCAGTGGTGACCTAATACTTTGAATTCTGTATTGTTTTTTGTTTTGTTTTTTAAATGCCTGTAAAAGAGAGAGAATACATCTACGTAGTTATGTTGTTTTGTTTTGTGATTGTAACTTTCAAACAGCACCAAAAGATAGGCAATTTATTTGGGGTGAGTAGTAGCATGTGAGGTATGCATTAAGTCAGTGTTCGTAGTCTTGAGTAGGAATACAAGTACATAAACTAATACAATATTCTTTGCTTCTACTTTACCTAGTTTGTAGCACAAATCCCTTTTCAAAAATAACATTCTTCTACATTCTCATTATAAACATTCACTTAATCACATGATGTATCACTTTATATTGAGCAGATTTATATTGGCCAGTTCATATTTTGTTGTTAGTTCTGAGTTATTCACACGCTGATTTTAAGTGAAGGTTAATTAGCTTTACTGGCTAGATCCGGGCATGTGACAGTTGGTTGGTTAGCTTTAGATGGGTTACCTTAGGCTAATGGTGGCAGTACATTTAGATTCTGTCTCTAGACCAATGAGCCTCAACAAACCATAAATTGTACAATAGTTTAGCATTCCATTTAATATTGTATTAATTTTGCAGAATTGGTACTGAACATAGCTCTTGGTTGGTGTCATTTATGTCCCAAGATTTTCAACTGATGCTGGAGGATGTTAGGCATAGGTTTGTATTTTTGGTTGCTTTTTTATTTATCGCTGATATTATGTTGCTGTTTTTTTTTGTTGTTGTTGTTTTGTTTTTTGTTTTTTGTTGTTTTGTTTTGTTTTTGTGTTGTTGTTTTTTGTTAGGAGTACTTCAAATATACAGTAAAGCCTTGAGATGAAAGAAATGAACTGCAGGCTTAAAAGTAAAGCCTTGAGATGAAAGAAATGAACTGCAGGCTTAAACAAACTAGGTATGCTTTGACCATGCACAGTAGATGCCACAGTTTCCAGTTTAGTTTTGTACAACTAGAATTGCTCTTTTTCTCCATATAAAAAAAAACCTTGTTTATCATCCAAAAATTCTAACACTTGGAGAGGGGTGGAGGATTGTATTTTTATTTCTATTATCATTAAAGGATTAGTATGAATAGTAAAAAGAGTCTAGATCATGAAATAAAGAATTATAAAATGATTGGTCATGAAAAAGGTTAATAGGTACAGTATATCAGGAAAATAAATAATATTTATTCTTTTGGTGTAAATTGGCGTGTTCATTTTTATGGTGATCTCATTTCACTGGTATAGCAAGTCATACAGATAAGATAAGTTTAGATTGGTCCATAAACTATTCAGAAGCAGAATAAAAGTAAAGGTGTGTATTTTCAGGAGACTTGTAAGGAATTTCTATATTGTAGGACAGATTGTTTTATTAACACAGAGTCATTCGGCAGGTGAATCACCACATGCAGAGAACTTAGCAAGATTTCAGGGAAACAGGAATACAAATACCATAATTACCGATCCCCATGATGCGATTTTCTAATTAATACACACCTACTGCAAACCGTGCATGCACAGAAAGTAGATAAAATTTTGGTTGTTTTCCAAAATTGAAGAGGAAAGGAATAATTAACAAGGAATTTTTTTTTATAAATGGCCTTATGTATCATATCATTTCCTCATGACAAGTTGTTGTGTAGTGTTATTAATGAACTTGGAGTCTTGTTGATTTATGTTTGCGTGTGTTGTGCCGTGTGCATCTGTGTTCGTGTGCAAAAGTGTTGGTTTTGTATTTAAGTGACTCAGTTTTGTGAGTCAGTTGTCGTTCATAGTAGTCATTCTTCGTGTCAGGATTCTGCAGGATCTTACCATATTGACTTAAAACTCTTTAAACGGTGAACCGGGTGGAGGGTAGCTACAACTAGCTACTCTGACACTGGAAGTACAGCATTAAACCGCTGGACAAGAGCGAACTGGTGGCAGTCTACTAATTAGTAAGGGAGGACGGGTTCTGTTCCCTCAAGCAGCCTGTTTGAAACCCCCACAATGCCCAACATCTTAGAACATTTTATATATTGCTTTCTTCGTATTTTTTTTTTGTATTTTTTTTTCTTCTAATTATTGAGCTATCCAATGGAAGTCCGGAGCCCATAGTAATGTTAAAACACAGGCTAAAAATATTCTAGAAATTAATGCATTTATAAAAGCTCCTATTTCCAGTATGTAGTTAAATAAATAATTACAGACAGCAGTTCAGTGTATTTATTAGGACTAGTAGTGTGCTTGAGCACAAATGGCGAGTGAGCCTCCCTAGTTACATAGGTTACATTGATTATTTTTTTAACTTCTTACACTCCCACAACTAAAATCAGTCGAGTTTTTTAATTAAGTACATATGGTAAAGGTATTTCAATGCCATAGTAACCACTTGCTGCTACTGTTTGACTTAACAATAGAACAAAACAAAAACAACATCTGAGGAGTTACCACACAGGTTTGAACCTAACCTATTAAGACATTAGTATGTAGCTGAAAAAGCAGTGTAAAGACAGCTAATATATTTATGTCTATTAAATTTACACTGTGCTATTCTTTAGCTAAGCAGTAGCTAGTTGTAACACACAACATTTTCACACATACATGTTTACTGAGACCAATACAAGACTTACCTTCATGCTTAGACTATTGGACAATGGATTTTCAGGTAAGGAATACTGTACTGTAGGGCGTATAACTATGATAATTATGCAAATAAACTTACCACCACCACTAATTCGAGTAAAAAATGAACTACTGTAGCTAAGTTGTAAGTTTTTACTGCACCTGCAAAAGAATTCAAATCGGTAAACTATTCAATTTCTTTGAATGATACGGAAAAGATAGATAAATCAAAGGATTCTGTTTAGGGAGTATGGGGATGGGATTGACCTCCTAGCAAACACAAAAATGCGAGGGTCAAAGTACAAAATGACATACGTATGTCCAAACATATACAAACGAACATCCCAGGCATTCAATTGTGCTACCCTTGATACTGTCTTTGCTTGCTCGCCAGTAACACATTTCACATTTTTTTAATTTTTCATGCATGTACTTGTACTTGTATAGCCAAATGAGCCATTTGTGTTGAATGAATGTTCTCTTGTGAACTTTTCAGATGTATGTGTTGACTACATTTTTTTGGTTTATTTATTGATTGTTGTTTAGTTTTAAGTATTTTTTGTGTGCATTTCTCCCTAGTCTTCAAAAGTATTGTATCAAGTGGCTTACAAATTGAGCAATTCCTTATGTGCTAAATGATTTGATTATAGCCAATAGTCTAAATTAAAGATGTTCCTATGTTCAAGTTCTTAAACGTAGGCTGCCACCAGTGGCAGTCTCTTCGTACTGTCATCGCATGTAGTCCTTATGATCTGCTCAGGTGTTCAGCCCTACTTCTCAATAGGTTAGTTTAATTAAGAAACACACAAACACAGGACACACAGGGATGACTTTGATTGATGACTGACTGGCCATGAGGTACCACCTCGTTATATCTGGCTAGGGTCAGGGCTCACATGATCTTACACCAAAACAACAAAAGAGTGCTCTGTCTCAAACATGACACATACATTCAACACATACAACTTGCTAATTATCTACAACTAAATATGACATAAAAAGAATAATTAGGAACATCATTTAACACACACACACACACACACAACAAATATTGAACAATCATATAGCAGGGGTACCACGTATATGACTGTTATACACTGGTGTATATCAAAGTATTTGCATGGTGATTATCAGTGCTAGCTGTCTGAGTGGCCATCACCCTCCTCCCCTGATTTTAAACTAAGGATTTTGGATCCCACTTCATTCAAATAGCTAATATGCAATTTTTCTGTTTATGCAATCAATGTGATAAAAAAAATCATTTACATAGCTAGCACATTATTCCTAGCAATCTGTAGTATTGTATGATTTGTTAATAGTTATATAGTATTCATTATACTAGCTAGCTATGTGGTTTGGTTATATGTCATCATTTCGTGAGTACTTAATTAGTCACTCTTATCTTTGTAGTCATTCCATTGTAGTTGATTATTAAATCAAAGTGATTGAATTAAGTACATAGTTAGTATACATTAGCTAGCTAGATTGACTCATGCTTGTACAGCCTAAGACATTGCACAACCCAACTAATTCTTCATGCTAATCAAACTTGCAGTAGCTAGCTAAGTTGCTAATGGACAATTGAGTAAGAACATGAAAATGATTGCAGGGTGGGGGGAGAAGCAAAAACTTTGTGACCATTATTTTTGTAACTGTATACCATGAATCATGCTATATTATAGGTGTGTTAAGTATACATGTATATGACTAATTATTAAAACATTTTTATATAGCTATGTGTCTAGATTCTAAAATTTCCAAAATTATATCCTTCCTTCACATACTGAAATCAATTCCTTTACTGCATGGACCAGGTCCAGTTCATAAGTATTAGTTGTTTTTGCACAGTGCATGTGTAAAAGCATGCAACCTATCCTGTGTCACGGTGTTGTGCAAACACATTTTATTCTCTTCAGAGCTGAGAAACTAAGTTCAGCTGAGGCATTCTGTGAGAATAGCTACGTACTTTTGAGGCAAGATATGAAAATTCACTGTTTTGAGAGTGGCTATATGAGAGAAGCCAATACAATATTAAGGGAAAATTGAAGGGGAGACTGACCCCCCCCCCCCCCCCCCCCGTAAATTTTATGCTTTTATGTTACTCCACCTATGCTACCAATCTACTCAATTCACGAGACACCATTATACAACATTGATAGCTTTAAGTGAACAAAAAAAATATTAATAATGTTAATGTGTCTACGGAGAACTCCCTTTAGCTAATAATCTGCATATTTTGTTAGATTTCCTATAAAGACAACTGAAACAGCTATCATTTCAGTAAAAAAAATAGTTTAGCTATGTACTACATGCAAATAACAGGAAGACTCTCATCAAAGGTACTAGTAACATTACTTACCAACTATCTTCTTTCAAATTTTACTTCCTAACTAGTAGCACAATTCGCTACAATACTAGCAATCTAGTTCACATTGTTAAGATTGAGAATAGAATAAGTTGAATAAGGTAAGCATAACATGACACTGATGAATACTCATGAGTAATCAATAAAAGTCAGTTAATCGATCTTCAGCCTCTTTTCTGCAGGACCCTGAGGTGACTTTAAGGCTTGAAGACGGGACAGCATATTTTTCTCCTGTTTTAGTATCTGACAATCCTTCTCATACTTGGCCCTTGTCTTTGTGATAACTAAAGTGTGTGGAGAACCAACACGCTCAGTAGTATGAGTGACAGAACAGCCATATTTATCTAACTGCTGGTCAAGGTGATACCTTATAGACTGATTCACTTTATACCGCTCCTGCTTCCGTGTGGGGTGTCTAAGAAATTTCATTAAAGAAGAACAGTCTGTACATGAACACGAAAACTTAACTGGCTCAGACCAGTTAGATGGAGAACGTATGGTGCGGCTTGAAGATGCTTCTAAGGAAGCTATACAAAAAGAGACAAGCTGAGTGTAAGCTATATTCTCTGCCAGCCTGTGATTACATGACAATTGTTCACACAAAGGTACTAAGAACTCTCGGACAGGGTACCTGTTTGACTTCGCACAAATCCCATGGACCAAAGATAAAAGTTGATCGTTGCAGGCAAGTGCCACAAGACAATCAAAGAGCTTAGCAAAGAACTCCTTACTTCTGATGTTGCTACTATAGTACGAACTATATGTTGTGGAAGGTTTCCTGTCAGCTTCATCTACCAAAGCACTTACAATAGAACTTGCCAAGCCAATACACAAATCCCTTTGAGGAGAAGAAGGCTGCATTATTGCACAAATAAACTGGAAATACTTTTCAATCTTGCAACTAGATGCTGACAGTTTGTTAAAAATCGCTTGAAGGGGTGGTGCAAGCATATTCCAGCCATGATCATTACCAATAGCGATGATTTCATTGCTGAATAAAGGACTTCCCACTAAGTAACTATGATTTGAGAGTGCCATGCTTACCACTTGCAACAACTTAGCTATCATCTCCACCTTACCAAATTTTTTGACAATCTGAAGAAGAGATATGTAATCTTCATACCTAATATCGTTCTCTCGAGCTCCACATGCATGAATAAGACTCTTCACCCAAATCTCAAGCTCAGACTTCCCATGTTCATCTATTGTATCATTTAAATGTTGCTTGAGAAGATGGATACTTGAAGTAATGCCAATGTTTTTCAAGCGATGTCCAGACGGCCAAAACAACAAGGCTGCCCAATTATATTGCTTATCTAAAGTTGCACCTTCGTTACCTGTCGCTTCTTCAAAACTTTCATCATCAGGTTCCATATCCTCAAAGAAATCTTCAGGTACAAGATAATTAGAGTCAATATTTATTTTGGGAATGGTGTTATCGTCTACATCAACCAAATTATTTGCAGAAAACTCTTCGTCAATCAAATCCTCAGCAAAGTAGTCATACGTACCATAGTATGAAGCGCCATGAGAAGCTGACCAATTTTGGTTAACACGAATATTGGCAACAAACATGTCAAAGCTTTCTTCCTCCTGGGCATTAGTGAGCACATCTGCAACTGCCCGATCACCATTCTTGAGTGACTCAAATGACAGGCTGGCCTCACAATATTGATGTTCCAGTAAAAAGGCAATCATTGGGTGCTGATTAATGGAATTAACATCTTTGCTCCATTCTTTCATGGCTGACACTATAGTTGAAACACTCTCTTCATTGTCTTCAGGTGTGGGACAACAGTCAACGGAATGATAAATCAAGTTATATATGAGACAAAGTCGAAACCCTTTAGTCACAGGTTTAATTTCGTGCTGACAATCTGCATAAAAGGCAGCATAATAGAAATTAGCACAACTTTCTGCACCACTGAAATCGAAACATTCACTCTTTGATCTATGGTACACAATAAGCTCTCCTCCGCTGTAGTAGGAAGGAAGCTGGATCACCAATGTGCCAAACATTCCATCAGCCTTCTCCGTATCTCTGTGCAGCTAAAAACAACAACAACAACAACAACAACAACAACAAAACAACTGTTAACTGGGGAGTAGGAAGTCAGATAGAATTGTTGCAGCCATTATAACCGTTCCCACTCATTTGTTCAAGTAATGAGTTTGATTAATAGGAAGAATACAGTGGTTTGTTTTTGTCAGATGAATCAAAGATTTTTACTTTATGCTCTGCATATTCAAATGCCACTGTAATTATACCAAAAAAATTCAGAACAAGCCAATTTTTATTATATTACAAAGCAAATATTGTTATTAGCAAACCATAGTCCATATCAAACTACGGAAATGTTTAAATTATCATTATAAGCTTTTATTTTAAGGGTGGTAATTATTGTATAGCTATATAGCTCTTGGACATTATAAAAAAAACAACCACCTAAAACTATCTACCATCATTACCAGAACTTACAATGCCTGCCATTTGTGTCAGTCAAAAAAATATCTTCATTTTCTTAAGTAATGCTTACAAATGAACTAAATGGTATCGACTCCTATAGTAATTTCAAGTTGCGTTGGCACACCGCAAGCCGTAATTAAGGAATGCATTTAGTACTTTACCGGAAGCAATTTAGTCATGTGAATCCAAGTCAATTAAGCGCGCAAATGTCAAGGTTGCACGTGAAAAAGGGGCGGTAGCACAGGTGCGCATTAATACTGTAACTATTGAAAGAAAGAAATTTAGTGAAGTTTATGGAGTTTTTCAGGCGCTGTACAGCTCATCTCGTCTGTTTTCAATTATATTTATGTTTCTTATGCGCAGATAATGTACAGCAGATGGAAAACGCAAACTGGTGAGGCGTTCTTCTGAAGAGACAGGATTAAAATCAGTCGATTCTACCTACTGTGTCCCAAGAAGTATTCTGATATTCACAAGATTCAGCAGTACAGCACTGTTAACTTGTAGCTAAAGATACTAGACTTTCTTGTTAAATAAAATTATCAATTGTTTCATTCATTTATAAATTTGATGAAATGATAGAATTTAAGTAGTACACATATACAAAAAATAGTTGTGATCCGAGTTGAAGGTGGAGTGCTGCCTGAGTTAGTCCTAACCCTTACAATAAACGGCATCTATAGTAGTGAAGAAAGTGAAAGCACACAATTTAAAGGCAAACAGCTTAAGTGCGGCTGTATTACAAGTTGCTAGCTAAATGATAACTATATCACCGAAATATATTGGCTATACGGCATTTATTATTGAACAGGTAGACAAATAATCTTACCAACATCCTATCAGGTGGTCCTGTACCCTCTGCAACAACAGAACACTCCATCTATCCTGTTTCCACACTCGCAACCTAAGCTAATCGCAATATAAAGCTAGAAATGCAGCAATCTGAGAAGAAGCCACTCATTGTTTACAAAATTCTTAATGAGCCGTACCGCGTGACTAAAAGCGGGCGCGTTTTGAGCGGGAAACCTGTGGTTTTTTCTATTCCCATAGACTTTTGTATTGAGTTTTGGAATAGCATTTTCTCTCCGGTTTTGGAGTATACTGAGGGAACATTTTTAACCGCTTCGGCGCGAGCTTTCCAATGGTGCAAACCCCGGATGCATAGCTGCTTCCGTTCTAAAGTTATTCAAGTTTTTCTTGCGGCCAACTCAACTTGGACATACTATAGTAGAGTGGCCATTTGCAAACCAACACAACTCAACTACGTTTGTTTTTTTCAGAAGATCGCTTTGGAATAGTAAACGAAGGACCAGGCTGGTTCGTAGTTTCCTAAAAATCTTCCAAAAGGCTCGATATAGCTATTTAATCCTGGCAGAAGTCATTAGACCGCTCAGTTTAGACCGCTCAATTTCAACCACCCAAGTACAACAACAACCAACACGAGATTGACATCAAGTAAAGAATAGAACAAATAATTGACATGCCCCCTTTTTGTTAAAATATTGGTATACCGATACTTGAATGTGCTAATATTTCAGATTACAGTTAGTCAAAGTTGAGTTAGTACAGCCAGTATAAGCAATGACAAATGTAGTATATGAATTGAGATTGCGAGCTAGGAGCATTGAACATTGCATAAAAAAGATAGAAACTTATACGATAGAATATTATAGCAACAAGTCTGTCTAGCATTGTAAGATGAAACTGTGAGATTTAGTCTGTTGAAAAGACTATAACCCTCACGTGCATGCACGTTGAGGGTTAATAATAATGTGTTCTTGCTTTTCCTACTGGTAAAACTAGAGCACTAAAAGTGCAAATTTAGTTTTAAAAAAATGCAATAATTTGCAAAAGAAGTCACTATTGTTGAATAACCAAGCTCTTAAATTTTCAGCTTATAACAGTAATAGTTTTGTCCTATTTATGACTATAAATTTTTACTTGTCTAGCTAGAGCATTTTACATAGGCCTGCTTGCATCTATGGGATTCTTCAGGCATTTCAAGGGCTTTTATGGGCATAAACATTTAGAACCAGCCCTTATACATACCTGGGACTGATCCATACTTTCTAAAGCTGTTCTACGAGCTTGATTCCCAGCAATACAGTTTTACGACTTTCTGAGGACTTCATGACATTCTCTGGCTTAAGTATTAACCTTGTCTTGGTAGAAAAAAAAATAGCCACAAGAACATTTAGACTTTTTTACATGCACACCACACAAACATTACGGCACGCATTTTGTGGAGAACAGGCATACTCCAGCAGCAGAGACTCCCAACACCGGACAAAAGAAGTTAAGCACTGGAACTATAGAACACAAGCAACAAATCTGAACCAGGCATGGTAAAGTTTGTATCCTCAAATGAGTGCACGTGATTCTATATGGCAGCTAAATGATTGATTGGGTATGGCCGTATACAAGCACTCACTGTAGTCTGCCTTTTTTCTCATTTTCTCAAAACTAAGCCAAAATTCAAAGAAGTGGCAAATTAAAGGGACTTAAATCATCATCTAGTCGGAGCTCCTCTTCTCTCAAGGGATAAAAGTCCGCTATCTTCGAGATCCGCTGTTCAAAGAGTGAATGAATGAATGACATAGACTACTATAACCCTCTCCCGCATGCGCACTAAGGGTTAAAAATATTACTGTTCCTAGCCCTGGGAGCCACACGATTAATACAACCAATTTTACAACTGCTGATGGCAGTAAGGTAGTCTGGCATAGCCAGACGCTTTACCTACCACTTCGTGGGGAAAGAGTCTGGTCAAATGCAATACAGTGACTTGTTCAGGTTCTCCATGTTAAGTGGGGGAAACTGCACTAGAATTGTATAATGATTGTGGACAATACACTGAGTCAGCAGAACAAGTGGCCCTATTGCATTTGACAAGACCCTTTCCCGCGATGCGGTAGGTAAAGGGTCTGGCTATGCCAGACTAGCAGTAAGGTGACACAGTGAGATATACTTAGAGAGCATGCGGAGAAAACTACAGTAGAACCTCCCTTATCCGGACTCCCAAGTTACGGGCACCTCCCTCTACCGGGCAGCTGCTATGTACCTTGTGGTTAGGTAAAGTATCCCAACTAGCAAATTTGACAGCTGCTTTTGGATAGGCAGTTCAGCTGGCAGCACTCTATTTTGAGGGCAAATCTGAGATATGGGCACCCCTTGAAACCAAGGTGCCCAGATAAGAGAGGTTCTACTGTACATAGTTAATTTTGAGTGTGATACCTTGTGCGATAATACAATAATTCGTTTGTACTGAAATATTTGGAGTGATTGCAGTGACAATTGAATTTACTGGAAACTCAGAGCATTGACTAAAACGTTTTGGTACGCTCAATGAAAAAGAAACTTCTATATAGTTTTGTATATCAAATTCATTAATTAACGAATGAGTGGGTGTTACCAAGTGGGTGTGGCTACAATAATGGCTGCACAAACACGATTTAGCTTGCTACACCTTTGTGAAATGTGATGATGGTATCTGAAAAGTGAAGCAAAAAGACCAGTTTTAGAACTGCTAAATCAGTGAAGTCATTAGTACCATGAGGAAGTTTGCTGTGCTTTTCATAGCATCGGACAATTTTGCATTCTCTAGAAGACAAAACCTGTAGTGAGTGTAGCTATTGAATTTCCCAGGAGCTTATATTTAATAAATCACTCAAATAGAAAAAATAAACTCCTGGGGAATTAAATAGCTACACTCACTACAGGTTTCGTCTTCTAGAGAATGCAAAATTGTTTGATACAGTGACCCTCAACTAAATTTTTCAAATTGCGGTAATCTAACCCTTGCAAATCCGACCAGAGTAGACTGTGTGTGCACTACTAAATTCTTGTGATTGGTAAAAAAAAATTGTAAGTCAACATGGTTGAGTGAATCAACTGCGTCTGAGCTTGGTAACAGGATTCTAAGGCTGTTAGGTTAAACAATAAAGTACCTATGATAAACCTTACAAAAGTAAGCTTTTGTCTGAGGAGTATGGGATTAGAAGATCCACTATAGCAGACATTATAAGCGTAAGGAGAATGAAATTAGAAGCTACAACAGAAATGCAACTGAAATGGAAGTTAAGTGACTGCTAAAAATATCAAAGTGAGACAAGATCAGGAATTGGAGAATACTTTGTTAATGTGGTTTCGTAAAAATAAAAAAAAGAGGAATACCTCTAACAGAATTGTACATTTATTTACTTTAGTACCTTGCTAGCTATTATAAAAAAAACTTTTTTTTTTGACGTACATACATGTATATAATATAGCTGTTGTACGATTATATAAATATACACTGTAATATAGCTACATGTTTATATGTTCAACCCAAGGCATGAGATTCACACAAAAGCGTAGACAAGCTAATCATAGCTTCTGATGGCTGGCTGTGCAGGTTGAACCAACATTAACCCTCTCGTTCCCAAATTGTTTGGACGCGCGCGGAAAAATCTAATCTTCCACCGCGGAATAGTGCATTACCGTTTTATTTTTTTAACTCGATGCTGGCTGGGAAAACCCCATAGCAACCATATATCACTAAATAGACCAAGAGTTTGGGATTCCCCTCATTTTTTGATTGAGAAAATTGAATAATATTTAAGCCATCTACTAATATTTCAAAAAAAAAATTTTTTTCCCCCAAAAAAATCCACTTTTCCCATCAATAAAAAAATAAAATAAAATAGAAATAATATTGTTTGATGCATTTTATACCAATATTATATTAGTTCAACAATAAAATATGTTGTTTGTTGTGTGTGGTGCTGATTGTGATCATGTAGGAGACATCTATGAGTGTCCACAAGGAACGTATGCCATCGGACGTCGAGCTCCACTACAAAACAATTTCATATACACAAAAACACAAACAACAAAGATATTTGTAATACAAACAACAAATTATTCATGATCCTATATTATTGCAACTTTATGATGTATTGTATGCGTTTTTTTTGTTTGGGGTGGGGCTCCGAGTGTACTTCGCCACACCCATTTTTTGAAACCTACACTACTTTGATGCACATCTTTGCATACGAGTCTATACTTCACACTGATGATCAGTGTTCGGTCCTATGCACTAAATGGCTCAGTTATGATAGGAACATAATGGGATACAATATCAGACTAAAAATAAATGCTTCCTAAATGTTCATTTCTATTCAACTCCCAAAATTCTAGGGTGGAACCCAGCCATGCCTCCCACTGTATGAACACCTGCTATGTATACTCCACACTGTACATGAGAGAAACAATCGTTGTATTGAGAAAGTGTAATTTGAAAATGAAAAGCAGTACAAGCACACACGTGGAATTCAACTTACCCGGCATGGATGGTGGCACAGACTGAACGATCCCTCCCATAGGATCCGGAACCTCCATACAATACAAAAAAAACACAAGACAACAATGATATTTGTAACATAACAGCTGGCCTCGCTGAATTGCCCCCCCCCTCCCCCGTCATTACTTTTCACTGACATTCTTGTACCATAACCCCCCCTTCCCCCGTCATTACTTTTCACTGACATTCTTGTACCATAACCCCCCCTTCCCCCGTCATTACTTTTCACTGACATTCTTGTACCATAACCCCCCCTCCCCCGTCATTACTTTTCACTGACATTCTTGTACCATAACCCCCCCTCCCCCGTCATTACTTTTCACTGACATTCTTGTACCATAACCCCCCCTCCCCCGTCATTACTTTTCACTGACATTCTTGTACCATAACCCCCCCTCCCCCGTCATTACTTTTCACTGACATTCTTGTACCATAACCCCCCCAGCCCTAGCTGGACACCCAAATATCAGTAAGTTGAAATGAAATTCAACTTACCCGGCATGGATGATGTCACAGACCGAAAAAGACCACCGAGTTCGTTCTCTCTCAGGTTGGATCCGGAAGTGCCACATACAGTTTGTATGGTTGCTCTCTCTCTCTTTCCACAAATACACGCACACACATACACACACACACAAGAAAAATGAAGCTACAGGTGAATACAGATCATAAAAATAAATGTATAATTTATTATACATAAATTGACTGGTGTACACACACACACACATGAAATTCAACTTACATGGGCACAGTAGTCACGATCCAAAAAGATCCAGAGTTCCCTCCCAGGTTGTATACGGAAGTGCCACATACTGTTTGTCCACGGTTGCTCTCTCTCATTCCACAAATGCACACACACACATACACACACACACACACTAGAAAAAAAGAAGATACAGGTGAATACAGATCATAAAAATAAATGTATAATATAAATTGACTGGTGTACACACACACACATACATGAAATTCAACTTACATGGCATAGTAGCCCCGATTGGAAAAGACCCCCCTCTCCCCCCCCCCGAGTTCGTTCCCTCCCCGGTTAGATCTGGAAGCGCCAGAATAACATTTCAACTCCACGCACACACATATACATAGAGTGTGAAGCTCCACTACAACACCACAAAAACACAGACAACGACAACGACAATAACAATACATATTACAACTTTTGGGATGTTCAGGGGGGGGGGGGAGGAGCAGCCACAAATATCAAAGTCTGTGGTCCTTCACACAAAAGATTATGGAATATCAATGGGTGTGTTGTCATCTTTCTTCCACTCTCCCCCTACCTCATCCACCCGACTCTTGTTCTTCGATTCCCGCCTTCTCCGACCGCGAGGACGTCCAGAACTCGGAGCAGAAGGAGCCACTTCCTCTTCTTCATCACTGGAACCTGCTGCCTATTCGTGTTTCATCATTGGAAGACTCAGGTCCGGTATCCTCTCCTTCATGACTGGAAGACTCTGCTCCTGTCGCCTCATCTGCGTAATCGGGGTCGGTGACTGCATTCACATCTGGTCCTAGTAGTATATGTGGTAAAAAATTTTTTTTAATTTTTTTGAAAATTTGAATTTGTTCAAAAAAACCACAAGCCACTTTCAAATCTCAAAACTCAATGAAATATATATATATTATAGCTAAACAGCTTACTCTATCTCAATATAGCTATAAATAAGTCCTTTCCACAACAGAAGCTTGCTATTTTTCAAGAGAAAGACAAGAGAAAGACAAGCTTACCTCGATCATCTTCTTGACTCCCATTTTCAGTATCAGAGTTGACGGGGTCTGGTTCACCAACCCTGATACAGGGCCTCCTATAGCCCTAGATGTCGTCTCCCTTCTCTCCGCTTGATCCTGAGTCGCTAGAGTCAGCATCAAGCAAGTCTAAAACTTGCACCGCATTGTAATTTCTAGACGCCATCTTCAAAAAAATGACTTTGAAAAAAAATTTTTTTGCATAGTTACCGGGGTCACACGACACGCTCACTTTTATCCTATGATGTAATAAGCATTACCTAAGACTGTACGTAATAGGGAGGTCCCCAGTTGAACTGGCGATTTTATAAAAAATGGAGAAGACAGTAAGTCAAACCGCAAAGTCTTGGTCGGCAAAGAAGCGGTTGTTTCAATGTGTTATGGAATGCTACTGAGCTCAAGCAATTTTTTGCTGCTTCTGCAAAGCTCTGGAGATGACTGGATCCATAAATGAAGCTGCTGTGAAGAAGGTAACTTTTTTTAAAATTCGACGGAGAACCGATGTTTGTTTTTTTTGCCGAGGAAGAAATAAACGCAACTGCTGTGAGGTACTGTCGAAGCAGTCCTGGCTGAAAGCTATTTTAGATGCTTCTCCAATGCATTGGGCACCTGTGTATGCAATCTGAAGGTTCTAGCTATAATGTAACTATTTTTAAAAATTCGGAGAAGCCAACCGGTCTTCACCCGCTTTAAAGCGGGATTGGGAACGAAAGGGTTAAGGCATTCGTAAGCTTAGTCTACATGGGAGAAGTTTTTCTGCAGATAAATAATAGCTGAGAATTTTTTGTAAGTTTAAATAAAATTATTGAAGACAAAAAATACATCAATCAAAATTATAAATGCAATGAAAGTGGCATTATTATAAACTACTACCAAAAAACTTTAGCAGTGATTCAGGAGTCAGCAGATAGAAGAAAGGTCCAAAAGGAACAAATTGCAACTAATGCTTGTTTAAATGCCGCTAACACAATTAAGGAACCTTGTTTTAAAAAATCCAGGTTTTCAAGCACATAACATCTCTAGATGGTTTTCACGTTTATAATCAAAGCCAAAAGAATGCTCAGATGATGCATCTTTTTTCTTTGTGGTTTTAAAGGTTTGTTCATGTTGTTTAAAAATTGACTGAATATGGCGTTGCACCAGATTTATTACAGCTGTAAAAACTGTTCAGCCCATCCTGATGAAAAAGAATTAGTGGTGTCAGATGGTAAAATAAAAGCAGTTGTTCTACCACCTAATGTTACATTCCTCCAACCAATTGATCAGGAAGTTCCTGATTCAGTTAAGCTAAGGCATGGAAGAAAATTAGTAGAGGATGTTAATTTAAGGACGATGAAGGTGTGCTGATTATTGAATTTCTTTAAAACAACATGTTAAAAGTCATGGATGTTATTGCACCATTATGGCATGATATATATACAGTGACTTTACAACTCTCTTAAAGAAATTCTGTCCAGTAGTACTTGCAGTGGCATAGCAAGTGATTGTTCTGGTGAAGATGTTCTTCATGACTGTTCTTCCTTATTAAAGAGCTGGTAGCAACAAAGAAAATTCTCAGCTCACCCCCCCCCCCTCCCCCGCCCCCAATATTTGCACATGTGCAGCATGTCCTTTGGCTGAACTCAAAATGACAACATTTAGCTCAAAATAAATCCATGCTAATTGCTTTCAGGGAAAACAACAACAACATTTTTGTCATATAACTTAGCATCTTTAAAGATGCTAAGTTATATGGCAAAAAAAATTTTTTTCACTGAAAGCAATTAGCTAAACAAAACAAAATACTGATTACCCGCATTATGCCTGGGAATTCTAAGAACTGATGTTTGTATAATCATGCCCTCCTATATAATGACATATGAGTGACAGAAATTTCTTAGTTACTATATAGTTGCCAATTAAAATAGGATAGTATTAATATGCTAACCTTAAAGAAACCTCCTGGCTCATAGAGTAGAAGCTTATAAAGTTCACAGGTAATCTTCTGATTTGAAGTAAAACCAAGACCAGTTTTCACACTTTTCAGTAGAGCTTGCAGCCGTATCTCCCACTGTGCATTCCCAATGGTAAATTGTGTTGGATTCAACTGCCACGTACAACGAACGGACGTATCAACAATGGTCTCCTCTCCCTTTCCAAATGGAGCCCTTGTTGAGACTGCTATAATCGATTTAGCATGAAATTCATCAATAGGTAAACCCAGGATGTCTGGAGCATGGTTGATTGAAATTGAAGGCAGCGGCATTGAACACAACCCTCCTGTGGCATAAAAACCAGGTCTCTTCACCGACTTCAGTGTGCTCACTATAGATTCAATATAGGGACATCTTTCTGCCTGGTGAGGATGCAAACTACAAAACACACAAACAAGAATACAAAGAAGTTTACCACAGAAATGTGCTCAAGTTTAAAGAGTTAGTAGTGGTCACACTTATCAGATCTTAACCATAGTACAATATATTGTCATTAGTAATGCTTCATACCTCGTTGACGAATGAACTCCAGTGCTTAACATGGCCAAAGTTACTGCAAAGTCTGTATCACCCTGTCTTTCTTTTTAGTCAGTCTTCTCAATGGTCTGCAACACTACAAACATGCCACAGTGCTTGTAAAATAGTAATTGTATTCCCTCTCCTTGCCTCCCTAAAATAAAGGGGCAAACATTGAACATTTTCATCATCCACACTGATCCTCAGTATTTAGTCAATAGGGACTGTCAAAGTGAAACACGAGACTATGATAAACTGGTCAAAATATAACAGAGTAATTGCTGAAATCTGAAGTTCAATAATGACAGCAATCTGAAACCATTAAGGTAAGCGTAAATTGTATATTTATTTAGATGCCTGTGTTTAGCTTTCCAAAGGGTACATATATACCAGACCCGTAGCAGAAGTTTGCATTTGGAGGGGGAGGGAGAAATTCGGATTTTGAAAACACACGGAAAAAAAACACACCCACTTTTATTTCCTCCATTTGTTCATCTAATAAAAAAAATCAGAAACAAAATCTAACTGCTCCAAAGCTAATAATTTGTTCTGTGTTCTATTTCAAGACTATAGGTTTCTATGTGTTCTATTTCAAGACTATAGGTTTCTATGTGTTCTATTTCAAGACTATAGGTTTCTATGTGTTCTATTTCAAGACTATAGGTTTCTATGTGTTCTATTTCAAGACTATAAGTTTCTATGTGTTCTGTTGATTATCAAACAACAAGCGGTAAACTACTAGGGATATATCAGCCTCACGCAACCGGGCTTTCAACCACTACCGTGAGCTATACGAACAGTGCACCATTAATAGGCCTTTCGTAGGTATTTAATATGGGCATTACATTACACTTTTTAGATGTAACATAGCTAGCTTTACTGATGTTTTGTAGCCAAGGAGTTCAATGTTTATTTGGTAGATAGTAGCTTGGAATCTGTCCACTTGTAAGTATATACACAGTGAAATAGCAGAGAATTCCATTAATCAAACAGGCCAGAAGTCATATGCAGGGTGTGGCTAAATAATTTACTTCGGGTCAGTCAACCAATCTCCCCTTGGCTTAGGGGTATGCATAGCTATAGGAAATGCTGACTGAATTGACAACCATCTTGCTCTTAATCAATCTCCAGTATTTACACGCATGTAAATCTCAGCAACACACTAGATCATTTACCTTACTACAGAATGCTCAACTGATTGATACTCCAAAATTGGCTTCACTTCCTCAGTGGCACTGGCCCCTCATCCTCACGACCACACACACACACAAAAAAAAGCGCGTTTTCTACGGCTTCACATAATAGTGAACCTTTACCTAACTTATCGGGTCCAGTGGTTAGGTAAGGTGTAAGGGCATGCGTGAGACTATTACCGTGACCATTTTTCCGCGAGGGAGTGTGCCCAGAGTTAAACCCAATGCTACTTGGAGTGTGCCCAGAGTTAAACCCAATGCTACTTGGAGTGTGCCCAGAGTTAAACCCAATGCTACTTGAAGTCTTCCCAGATCAGTAATAGTGAAATTCAGTGTGTCTAAGCTCCCAATCATGCAGCTTACATTTGCTTGTTGTTGTTTTTTTTTTGTTTGTTTGTTTTCCTTTTATTATTTCTGTTGACCTATTTTGGTCAGTTCATATTGTAGCTAAGCTTGTTAAGTGTGCATATCTAATTTCTTTGACACTATTATAAAATAGCTGAAAATTTTAAAATACTCACGATTTCAGTGGAGACATATATCTTGATTCCTATACATATATATATATATATATTATATACAGTATCTAGTGTAGTGCACATATCATTATGAGTTTGCAGTGTTTCAACTCCTCTTGGCCACCAGTAACTGTATACAAGCTTAATTTTTCTTATGCACAAAAAAGGAACTTGTCCATACTGAACAACATCCATTCTTCATACTTATTGTGTAGTGATATTGAATTCCAGACTGACAATACATTTCTGCACCTGTTTACAACCTTTCTGTGTCTGTGAAAATATGTGTGGAGAAAGGTTACTGTGTATAGTTTGTGTGATTAGAGTCTGGGATGGTTTTAAAAACAGCACACTTGTCAACTAAACCTATTGTCATACCATTCCATTACAATATTAGCTATCAGGTTTATTCTGCTATAACCAGACAGTTTATTTTACTTATTTGTGCCCATTTAATCACAATTGCAGTTATGAAGAAAATGTGTTTAATGAGAGTGAAAGAATTTCACAGAATGGAGTGTTACTGGCATTATAAGGCAGTTGAATATTTGTTGCACTTTTCATAGCCACTCTATAGCTAACATAACAGGGTATTTTTTTCATTGTAGCAATAATATTCTTATATTAATGGTGATGAAGTCAAGCAACTATTACCCATTTGTAAACATCTATATCAAATACTTCATCTAGCGTAATTAGCTAGTACTTACTAGAACACCTCTCTTCACTTGAAATTAAGTACTGGTAGCTAAATGTGGACTACAATGGATGCTATATAAAATCAAGTGGATGCTAAAGGTTCAGCTTTCTTACTAAACTTTATAAATGCATATTCAGCATTGAACTTTTTTTACCTATTTAGCTATGTTTTAATAAAATATTTTGCTTTCTGTCTATTATGCTATAAGTAATTTGTGAGAGAAAATCAGTTGCTAGTAAGAGTAACATGGCCCAGTAAACACCAGAATGGAATATTGTGGAAAGCATAAAATTGGTACTCAATGGAGCCCACCACTCTGTACAATCCCATTGAAAGGCTTTTGTTTTGAAGCATTGTAATAATTAGTGGCAAAAAAAGTGAAAGAACATAGGAAGTAAAGTATATAGGTCAGTTTTGCTCCATAAGAGGATTGTAAACAATTCAATTTTCTATTACGATGCAAAAAAATTCCTCTTTAACTTCAGCAGTTCCTGTGAATTATACAGGTCTGTTTATTTAATTTTAACAAGCTGCAGAATCTTCTGTGACTGTCAATAGTAGCTAGCTCCCTTTTACTCTCGACCTGTCAGGTACTCCACCTTCTTTTCTTCATGGAATGATAATTAGCTACATAGGCAAATGGGGAAGGGAGGAATCAGTGATAGTGACTTGCTGACTATATTAAAATAATACGTCTAGCTAATTCATCTCTATTGAATCATCATCACCTGGATTAATAACTTTATTATTCTTTTATTTTTAGCTTTACGACATTATTTTAAGTTAAGAGGCTTTAGCTCAGAGAAATGTATATTTCTTAAGATCCACATGATCACCAAATGCCATAGCCAGACAGAGACGAGATAGTGCAGGATTAGACCTCGATATGTGACCGTCCTTTCCACTGACCTAGTAGGGCACAGCATATTATTATCTGGTGAGCTAGTCCAATTCCATCTATGCCACAACTTGAACTGTCGCTGTGTCCAAAATAATGCTCTATTAGCTAATGTTAATGAATGTGAACTGAAAGCCTTGGTCCCAAATTCTTATTACATGTAGCTACTATCATTACAAGAAATTTGCACTAATAATTTAGCTGGCTAGTGTGCATGCCACCCAACACAGGCTTGGGAGTGGATATTCGAAATAGCATGAAATACTTCAAGTGAATAAAGTCACAATTATTAACCATAGTTAAAGTCATCATTCATATAATAGGAATTTTTCTCTTTTTAACAGCCGATATTGTTAATTATCACTTAACCATATAATATAAAGTTACCTTAATTAGCTGAATTGTCTTCATTTATAAAATATGAATTTTTTATTTAAATAGCAAATTATTGCAAATAAACAATCAGTTACAGTATGAGTGCAGAGTGTATTGCTGTATCAACCACAATTCAGTGTTTTCCTGTGACACCATAATATTAACCAAGTTATATGAGCATAAAAAATTTACAAAAAATTATACAAAGGAATGGCTAAGTTTATATAATCACATCATTTTTTTCTTGAAGTCAATTAGCTAATTGTAAGTGTCACTATTGTTATTGAATGATGCCTAGGATGAGAATCATAGACAAAGTAACCAAAACGCCACAGATGGGTGGAATTGCGCCCACAGCAGAGGATGGTTTGGAAGATGTGCCAGCAGAGGAAGGGGAATCATCAGCAGCAACAGATTTCATAGTTTGTTGAATAGTTGTACTTGTAGTTGCAACTGTAGTAGCAGCAGTTGTTCCTTGTACTGGAGGATGTGGTACTGTATCTAAGTAATACCATTTTTGTTAGAATTAGTTACACATTTTTTTTGGTAACTTACTATTGCAAGAAAGAAAAATGGTTGAATTTTGAAAAAACACAGTTTCCATTCCACTATTAATCGTCCGGTCAACAACCTACACTCATAACAATGCCAACTCTGAGAATGCATAAAACAAATGAATGAATGAACGAATGAATAAACGAATGAATGAATGAATGAATGAATGAATGAATGAATGAATGAATGAATGAATGGATATGGATGGATGGATGGATGGATGGATGGATGGATGGATGGATGAACGAGTAAATAAATGAATGAATGTATAAATGAATGAATGAATGGGGAATATGCACTGCTTACTCCTAAGTTGATGCCACCCGTTGCTTGCGATAAATAGATTTTCACAACATTTGTTGCAGAATAGGGTATGCTTTGACTTGACCTTAGTGTTTCAGCAATTATAATAGGAGGTACTGTAAGTATATTTATCTCGATGTTTAGTGAAATTGGTTCTTCACAAGAACTAAAACCGAATGAATAATCTACATTGATATTTGTATTATTTATTTGCGCAGTTATTGAGCAATCAATGGCAGTGCAGTCAGTGTCCTTATTACACACTCCAGCCTCATCAGTTTTACTTCTAAGTATTGAATCCAGCACACTACAATTTTGACTGTTCACTGCAGTGAAGTATAATAAAGTAATACAATTGTAATATTCATTTAATTTCAATCTAATTCAAAATTGTACCTTGAAGAGCCAAAAAGGCAACACAGAACAGCAGAAGCATGTACTTCATTTTTTTAAATCTGAGTGAATTAGCTACAATGGCCAGATATTTACTTCAAAATTGACTACAAGAATCCCTTTATATGCTTTTGTATGACTAAACTCAAGTTTATTTTAGTCAATAAAATCAGCAAAAACATTTACATAACTCAGAAGTGGAGATAACAGCAGCTCAGCAATTCTAGGAAAACTACATTGCCATCTTCTATTGCCAATAGTTATTATTGCACCAACTTTGTGTGGATTTACTTTAACGGCTACATTTAGACATATCTATTTAGTCTGGTCATCTACTAATTAATCAAGGTTGTAAACAAGGAGCTTTTATAACAAGAGATGCGAACAAAACATCACTAATAAAAATTGTCCTTTAGTTAGTATAGTTAGTGTCATTTATTTGTGCAAAAATTTCACTTAAAAGCTAGGATATAATTTTTATACATCGCATATCATACCACTGAAAATGACATGGTTGGCAAGCAATGAAATTCCCCATTTTTTCTAAATATGACGTTCACATTCTCACTGTAAATATATTAAGAAAAACTGATGCTGTTTAATTACCAGCACACACTCAAGTACACTCATAACATGTTCGCATACATTCAAAAGAAGATACTGTGTTTGATTTCTGTTCTCTAGATCTGTAATTATAGCTAGCCAGATGTAACTTCTGTTGAATAGATATACATATACTTTCATTCATGAAAATATTTTTGCAAGGGAAAAAACAATAGCTAGAGCTACATGTGTGACCGACCATTTTTTAAATAATTCAATAATAAATAGTGCTTTAGAAGTAGCCTATTTTAAGACAAATGTAATTCAATGGAGCATAATTAACCTTCTAAACTAATGCTTTTTGATTCATAACTTATGTTGAATATTAATTAAATTTTTTTTAACAATTTAGCAGTGAATTGTACTGTATAGCTAAGGCTATAAATAATTTAATTACATTTTGGAACAATTATTATTTTTGCTCTGGAATTGTCTAAGTAGAAGTTTCCCTCTTACTTCCTTGTTCAGAGATGATTCAGACTAACTCAATCATGTTTGTGCCTGAACAACAAAATGAAGGGGGCATACTGAACACCACAGTCTTCTCCAAAAGGAAGCTGATTATTCACCATGGTATACAAGACAACACCTATATATAATGTGAAAAATTTTATAAAATGCAGCAATGTAGCTAAGTTTTTTTAATTGTTATTAATATAAATGTATCATGTTTAAACTTGTGAGTTTTTTAGTAAATACGGTAATCTAAATTCTTGTTTACTCTTCCTATACAATCACATAAGCCTCAATAATTACTTATCTCTTTTGTAACTGATTTGTAATCCAACTATCTTCCTCTGATTCATTCCTTCTATTTAATTAGTGTAAGAACACTTCAATTTATAATTGAAGCAAAGCTGGCTATAAAGTTCCAGTATAGCTTTACTTTACTATGAGTCACTCAAATCATGTAAGCTGCTGTAGAAGGGTCTGTAGTGACTTTCAATGTTGGACTGCATTTAGCTAATTGATTTTCACTTTACATTTCCATTCACATTTCCATTCACACATTCCAACGCAATCATCTCACTCAGACGTATAACCAGAACGTTACTTTTATTCAGCCATGAGTCAATATTATTTTCCTTTTTACTAAAAGTACAATCCTTGAGTGAGATTTCACAGTGGACCTTACCCTACAGGTCTAAATATTATTCAGATAGCTAGACATAACCAGGCATTGAAGTTACTTTTGCTTATGTCTGCTCAATTACTTAGATATAGAATATTAGCTAGTAACCATATTATTTGTGCAATCTTTGCAATCTGAACAAATTTTAATACATATTTTCATTTTGTGCTAATAGTAATTTTAATAAAAAAATAACAAATGAATCGCTATCTATAACATACTACACAGTCTATATTTAGCTTTTTTGCTCTCAAAGTCAATTTAATAATGTTGTTCCCTCTTCATTAAAGTATTATTGGAGAACATGTTTGATGAGGGTAGAGGACATGGCTACCAGCAGGCCACTAAAGGAAGGAATGGCACTCATTCCAGATGATTTTTTGGTAGTGGCTTTCATGGTTGGTGGAGGTGAGGTGGCTGTATAAAAAATACAAAGTATCATTATTAATTTCTGATGACATGAACATACATAGATTAGAGCTACCACTGTCCTAGAAAATTCATTAATATAGCTACAGGTTCTGATGACAAGCTAGCTATATTCCACATCACTTCTGTGGTGTTCAGAAAATTAATTAGAGTAATAACTTCGGACAAAGCTTTATTTTTGTGTCATATCAGGCATTTTCATCTGTCCACAAATGCTAAGATATATTAGCTATAATTAGTAACTGTATGCAGTTATTTTTGTAATTCGAACTACTAACCTTGGCATTTCATAAAAACAGTTTGACTTGGAATAAGGGTTTTATCTGCGTTAGCACTAGTTTCCCGAAGTTTCACCTATAGTAAAGAAAAAATGTTGGATTCATCTGTATGAATATGATTAGAATTTTTTACACATGTATAATAATCTCTTACCCCAAAATTAACACCACCATTAGTTTGTGGTATCAGTTCAACTTTGGCAACACCAAGACCGGTAATATCCAAATTTTTTGTTGCAGTTACAAGTACATCAATCTTGAGCGGAGTGGCTCTATTTAACTGCACATTCACGCGCACCGACAGAGGAGAAACACAGGGATTAAATGTATACTTGTGTGTCAAACTATCACTATTTATGAAAGAATCCTTGGTGCAAGAAACCTGAGTGCAGTCCGTATTCTTGGTGCATGTCCCGGTATCGGTATTGGAACGAGAGGTTGTTATAATGCTGTCTAGTGCCGCACAGTTAGGTTGGCTGCTCACTAGTTCTGTGAAAAAAATGCATCAAGATATTATACTGTTTTTCCATGAATCGAAACTCAAGTGGTATTATTCTTACCTTGAAGTCCCAAGAAAGTCAAGAAGAAAAGTAGACTGATGGATGTCATTGTTGTATTCCTTCAAAATATAATGAAAGAAAGTTAGCTACTTGTAGGATAATAATTCCTGATGTTCATGGCAGCTCCTTTATAGTGCTGTCTTGTGTTGATTTTAGACTAAAGCTAACAGTGTAAAACAACAACAGCACTGCTTGATGAATTCCGGTGTGTGACATTTGAAGAATCACTGAATTGGGTCAATATTATTCAGTCAGCAAACCAATCAATAAGGAATGTATCAACAATATATAAAAGATGTTATATAGCTAATAATATGTGTTATGAAAGATTTGAAACTAAATTAGAAGAATAGGGTTTAGTTGAGATGCTGCTATGACAGAACAGAGACCTGAGACTAATTTTTTTTTTTTTAACAATAGGGCTATGGAAACCATAGCTAGCTAATTGCTGTATTCCATACCAGTCAACATGAGCTACAATGTGTCTTTGGGGCCTGTATATATTTTCACCACTTGTTAAATTGGTGAAGAAACAAGTAGATGGAGGTGAGAAGTAGAAAGTGCACAAGTTGAAAAAGTATAGTTAATTTTATGAACACATCTGATTCACAATGTGACATCAACCCAATTACATATATTGCGTAGCTAATATTTTTCATATTAATTAAGAATTGCACTGAATAGGATTGGGTGGTTCTATTAAGGTTAAAAAATACTTCTCTACAATGTGATGATGCAAAATCTCAAAAAATGTAATCATGGTTGATAGGAATTCAGTGTTGACATGGTCAGCCACTACCTGCATGGCAACATATTTAAAATAACAGTGTTGGGGATATTAATGAAACAACACAAACAATATGATCAGCAACACTTCTTCAAAGTAAATGCTTTGTCTAATACTAGCCTAAAAACACTAGGAAAGATTCTTTTTTTCATAGCGAGAGTAAGCAAAGCATCAATGTGTAAATATTTCACATTGAATTACATTCTGCACATGCCTGAAGGTTAGCACAAACAAAAAGCATTCACCAAAATTGAAACTGTGAAGTTTTCTTTTGGGCAGTCTTAGTATCTTGTCAGTGTCTCTTCAGTAGAAGATGCTTGTTAGCTACTTTGTACTTCAGCCTTCATACAAATTCACTGAACAACAGCAACAAAAAACATGTTTTTGAAAACTTTCTGTCTAATTTGGGGAAAAAATAATCTAAGTCAGTGGAAAGAATAATCTGGCACTTTAAAATTAAAATACCATCTGCAAGGTGTTTCATGAACAGTGAGAATAAATGTCCGGTCCTGTGGTGAGAATATCCATATTCTATTCATAGAAATATTGAAAATATAATTCATATTTGAAACTACAATTTTAGCTAGAGAATTACACAAATTAATGAGCCCCCACCATATAACATTCTTAAATAAAAAATAATTATAAACTAAAGGTTACTTTATGTTCAAGCTTATCTTAGGAATTGAAATGTATTCAGAACTTTGCAAGCCTTGGCCTATGCAGTACATTGTTGCAAGGTATACTAACTATTTTGTCGGTAGAAACACTATACAGAAATAATCTTTTAATATTATGTCATGATAAAGAGTTAGACTCATTCTTTCTATGCGTGTTATATTCGGAATATTGATTTCCTAAAGAACCTTTACATAATCTATCGAAGAATAAACCAAAACATTTCATCAATCTTGGAGGAGTTGGACATTAAAAAAGTGAAAAACTGAAAACAAAACAAAACAATTGATGTACTTAGTCCATCATTTATTGTTGGGTTTTTTTCAGTTTTCATTATCTAACTGATAAAAATCCTACGGGATTGAAACGTTTTAGTTCATTCTTTGATATTAAAGTTCTTCAATATCCATTGTATTGCAGACCTATTACTGGGTAGAAAGTTTTTGGCTCGGTGTATAATGTATATGTATGTAGACATTTTTAATATGACCGAATGAGTGTGTGCATGTGCATGTGTGTTAGTGTGTGTGCGTGCCTGTTGGTGCATGGACTTGTGCATGCTCATGTGAGCTAAGGCATGATGTGTGTCTTGTTTTCTGGAGATGTTTGCATTCAAGCTAGAAAATGAAGATTGTTTTCTTTTTTTTAAGCTTGAATCAAATACGAGATATAAGAAGATTGTTCTGAAACGATTTCAGAAGAGGTGGCAACATAAGGATTAGGTGACAAGAATCCCTCAACTTGTCAGGTGATCGGAGAAGTGATCCACCAGGAAAGTAATCATGTAGAGCTACTGATATATTATATATATTTATATGTATTATATATATATCATTAACCACAAGCTAGTTAATGTAAATTAATCTTGCATCTCTCACTGTTGTGCTGTAACTGATTTACTTTCAATAATTATGCAATAGTCATTTCCAAAGACCAATAATCCATTTCACATCAACAATCCATTCGTGAGGTAAAGAATCGTCATAGTAAAAGAACAATGGGAGTCCAACCAGCACTTATTTTTTTCCCTCTGATAACCATAGCCTTATGTAGGGCATGGGGTATGTTGTACTAATCATGACTACTAAAATTCAAGGTCAAATAAGATTGCAGCATCATTTTCTACTAGTATGTAAGCTAGTATTGATTTGGAAGTAGCTATTTAGCTAATAAACTCTCATAATCAATTTGTAATTTTAGCAAAAGTTGTTAGTGTGCCATTTGTTTCTGTATTATAATACCATTGTTTATGGTAGCTACAAAATTTTATGATGACTTCTCTCTCTCTTTTAGAGGCTAGCTACTATCAACAATTACAGAACTAAAAAAAAAAAAGATTAGCTTTACCTAACAATAATATTCATAATAATTATAATAATTATTATAGCTATAAAATAGTAGCAATTATAACTAATCATAAAATAATAATAAAACAATAACGATAATAGTAATAATAACAGCAGTAATAATAAAAAATAACAATAAAGTAATAGCAATAATAAAAATAATAATAATAATAATAATAATAATAATAATAATAATAATAATAATAATAATAATAATAATAATAATAATAATAAATTTTTAGTTGGACTATTTTGAATGTACTCAATTAAGAATTTAATATTATACTAATTGTTATAGCTAGTATGCTAAATTTCATAGATATAAATTTGTATAATATACAATAATGAAAGACACAGGTACTACGTGTTTGTCTGACATATTCTCTCATGAAGTGCACCTGTAAACTTTGCTGCCCACAGATTTTCCCTAGCTGGCTTTGCCTCCACCTTCAGGCAATCTTCTGGTACAGTAGTTCGAAAATGTCCTAGAAAACCTACATTTGTCGGAACGTCTACTGCGCCATTAAATCCAGCCAATACTTTACACACCCAATGTACAGCAACATCAACTACATAACTAGGTTTGATCATAAATTTGGATCTGTACCGGTATCCTGGGAAACACTTGTGGTGCAGAGTTCTCGTCAGATACTTCGGGGTGTCTAAGTTATTATTACAATGGTCTTTAAAAGAGTTACTCTTTGTCCTGTTTACTGGTGTAGATTTAGAAGCTGAGGAGAAGAAGAAATTTTGAAACCTAAATCCTACTCCCTTTGCAAGGTTAGGCAACTTTTTCACCATTTCTGACCACAGCTTGTCTTCTGCTGGAACAAACATTTCATCAAGATCTTGCACAAATAAATATTTCACTTCATACATACTTCTATATAAACAATCATGAATTAAAAGGAATTGGCCATGGTAATGAAGAGGGTACCATTTTCTAAAACTTCTCCACTCTACGAAGCGAAGTAATTTTGGGTACCGTGACAGTAAGTGTTCAATCATGCTACTATTCACGTCTTTCAGGGAGACATAAATAGTAATAAGCTTGGCCCCTAATATTTGACTTAGGCTCACAAATTCAATTACATCCTGTAGGGTAATATTTTGTTCCATAAGAGCACCACCCACACATATACCAAAGTCATTTCTGGCTGAGTGGTCAATCTTGCGATTACCAACTAAAATTTCATTTGATGTGAATTGAGATGTGCAATTGCTGTGGTCAGATATTCTGACGGTTATTGGAATATGATAAAAATGGTCAACCACACATCTAAAGAAGTATGGAACTCCACCTAGATCAACTGTAAGGCATGTTGCAATGGACTCCATCACCAGTGGTGTTTTCAAACATTCTGTATTACCATCTTCATACTTAAATTTACAGTACAAAGGCCTCTTCTGTACCATACTAATGGCATACCCAAGCACTGTAATCGCTGCTTTACTCTGCGAAACATTTCTGTTATCATAATAGGCTGAAAATAATTGAAAACTATTTATTTCCTTTTCTCCTCCTGCAGAAGTCCACGCTACTGGAATGAACCCCGAGTATTTACTTAGTCTTAGCGCTCTATGCTTGAAAAACGTTTTTGTAGCTGAAGTAGTTTCCATTTCATTTATTGGAGTCACGTTTACTTCAATCGCCTTGGGCAATAAACTGATGTTGATTTTGCTTGTTTCCTCTATTGTTGTTGTATTAGAATTTGTCCGTACGTCTAAATTTGAGAGGTCCGCATCACCGCTAAGTTGACGGCGGATCTGACGACTCCAAAGTGACAGCGTTAGAAACAGGACCACCGAAGTTGACACAAAAAATATTTCTTGCATTCGAGTTCGACTCCAATGCGTCATCACAAATTTCAGCTGCTGAGTTTAACTAATTCGCGCACTTATTTTAGACACTACGCAGCCATCCTTTACCCGATCTTGGCGAATAGTTCCTCCTCCACCTGACCTCCCAAGCAATTATAACAGGATGAAATTAATGATGGAGAAAATGTGCTGAATTAGAATTGAGGTTAGAGATGAAAATGGAATCAGGAAGGAATTATTCTTCCACTTCTTTCTAGTCCTACATCAATGTAAGTCTTTAGCCCTAGCCCTAGCTCCAATGTTGAGGAGGTTCACTTTATGCAACTATTTTTTTTTGATGCTTTGACAGATGGTGTTGACAATGCAATCTGCCTAAAATTACACTATCTCAAACAGGATGTATCATGTAGCTAAATTTTTGCTCATCTCCAAAGCTGGAAGGAACCATAAAAGTTTTATAAATAATCTGGCGGTCAAACAATAATTATTTGGGAAAACTTATGGTGGCTAAGCAGGAAATGGTTTTCATGAATATGTTCTAAATACTTGGGTCTATAAAATCATATTCTTGAAAATGTTACATTTTACTGAAATTTATGTGAAATCAATTAGAAACGCTTTATTCTTAAGATTGTGTTTGATAATGACTATTTTTTCTGCAAATCTTCATTTAGTTTTGTGAATAGTATTTTAAAATGTCATGATGAATTCAAAACTCATAACATTAGTGAATGTTACTACTTGGTGTATATTATATTAATTTTGACATAATATTCTCTGCAACTTTTTTAACCTAGTGATTTTTCTCTTTTGGATTATTATACTTGCTCAAGCTTAAATAATAATTATGCAATTTTTCAGTAAACAGAAAATATTATTTACTATTTTTATAGCAAGATTAAGTGAGAATAATTAAAGAGTCTATAAAGATTTGACATAAAAAAATTTAAAGTTGATTCGACTTCAAAATCACATCATATTATACTATACTAGGAGGTTAGCTATTCTATCGAACCAAACTCGAGATGGTCAAATTAACCGTAAAAATGCCACAGCAGGGCCGGAGGAAGCATTTTTTAGTGGTCAGGCCAAGAAAGGTGCGGTCATGGGTGTGGCCATACATATAGATATGCTAATAAAATGTGCCATTTCCAAGTAGCTAGACCTGTGGGCTTGACCTGTGCTTTAATCAAATGACAATGAATTACATTGTAAGTAATCAAAATCATCAAAAAAATTGTATTTAAATGATGTGTCAAAGTGTCCAAATAATCTTTCTGTGAATGAAAGTCATCCCAAAACGTGGCCATAGCTGACCAGCCTGACCATGTACTCTGACCCTGCCACATTGGCATGAATCTTATTTTGACTTGGTCCTGTGAAGATATTTTGGATAAAAGTTCCACATACCAATATTCCAGGCTAGCTACTTTCAGGCTAATAATGTTTATACTTATAAACACTGTTATTGAATGAGTCAATAATATTGTAATATTAATTCTTGTGGTTCCTTAATGGTTTGTTCCTACTAAGAGGGCATGTCCAAATTAAATTAGCTAGTGTCAATATGATGCTAACATTTTCATACCCCCTCCCCAAACTTTAGAGCAAAGCAACTTACTATAGATTTGGTTAGCTATATTTGTGTGTATTCCTATTAGCTAGCTAGGGCCTGCCAGATTATGCTCGAAATTTTTAGAATTATTCTTTTTTATTTAAAAATTGTTATTATTCCGAAAGAATAGTATATTATTCCATACTTTTGTCATTATTCTCTTATTATTCCAAAATAAGTGAAGAAGTGATGATTGCAGTTGCTATAGTTGGTACATAATGAAATTAATGACTCTCACTCACTGAATGCTCTATATAGAAGATTCAACATAGCTAATTTTTCAGTGAAAACTTTGAATGTCCCAGTAAAAAAAAAGGAAAGAAAAAATTTGATGAACAGCCCAAGTTTTCTGCCTTTCGATGTCTCGTGTAGGTAATAAATAGTTCGGCTACCATAAGTCTGAGGGGTTGCCTGCCAGTACCACCTTATGGGACTAGTAATTGTTGGGTTTTTTTAATATGCACTCGTAGAGTTAAGAAATTGGTGTTGCTCTAGAGGTATCGCTAGATTGAAATTGTACAATATATAGAGCAGATAATAACAAATCAAGGTAGCTATCAATTATGTAGAACTTTATTCCGTTCGGGTTTTTTACATTGTGAATACACTTAGTTATAATCTAGTTTTTTAATATCATAAATTAAATACGTGATTTAGTTCAATGCTTTTAACAAATTTAAATCAATGATACATCAATCCAAATTTTTAAAATTATTGATAAAAACAACTAGCTACAATAATACAGCATTGAATTACTTGTTCCCTAATACCGTTTCCATGCAAGTCCTTCAATAAAAATTACATGTAGAAACTCTTACTCTGTTAAAATACATTTTTTACCGGATTCGGGATTTCAAGTAAACATCTATGTCACTCAACACTGAATTGATGCGAGCATAAACGAACCTGGAATCCCCGCCAGCCAATGACCTCATATAGCGTCTGCCTGACAGCCGGGCAAGAACACGAAAAGTGGGATTCGAAACTTCAAAATGAGGCTCCAACTCGTACACCAGCGACTTTTCTTGTAGCCACCACAGATGAACCAGCCCAGCACCGTGGACTCCCAATAACACATCGGATGTGTGCACCAATCGGATCTGCTCACAGATGTCGAGGGTTTCCAGGCGAACTTTGTGCACGTTTGCAAACTTGAACCTGGCTTTTAATCTGAGCAATAATGCACCTTCATTTGCAAGAATTCGCTGGAAACTCCCCATTTTGTCTGTAGGAAATCTTGAGTATGGGTTTCGAGATATAAGTGTAATGTTGAACCTTGATTTCTTCAGAGCATGGTCATCTCTCAAGTTGCATGCATGAAGCACTCTGGTACGGAATGTGCTTATAGGCGAGTTGCGATTAACTGAGCCATCACACCTTAAACATTTTTCTAACAAGTGCTTTGACATTTTGCACTGGAAGAATGGGCTGGAATAGGCTCTAGGAACTAAAATTATCTTTTTGAAGCAAGTTGAAATGCTCCTTAAATTGTCAATTCTTTCTACAACTGCTTCAGGAAATAACTTTTGATCAAATTTAGGAAAGTAATAGTGGTTGCTTCCCGATGTTCTTATAACACGAAAACTAGTTTTACTGGTATTATAGCTACTGCCAAAATCTACAATTAATTTGTGTAAATTATAATAATCAAGAAATCGAAAATAAATTTGAGATTGCTTAGCTGTAAAAATGTAAACATCTTCCTCAATCCATTTCTGGCAGATGTTGCTACTAAGTTTTTGGGAAAATTTCAGAGCCTCCACAGTTTTACTCATATAGTCACTGGATTTCAAATGAGATGGCCAGCTCCTTAAATTAACTTCATCACAAGTCGTGGATTGATTGTTTAATAATGCAATAGTCATATTAGTTCTAGAAAACACAACATGTTCAGGTCTGAGTAATGAAGCAGCCAGCATATCTGGATGAACAATTACATTTCTTAAGATGCAGGCTATTACTGTGTTACTGTTTTTGTCACTGGCACAACTAACTGATGCAGCTTCAAGCTCAGAGCCAAGCGGATTGACACATACTGGTAAGGAGTTGTGTAAAGTGGCATCCAGAAAGTTGTAACAAAATGAATCTTCCTTTGAACTGCCAGCATGCTTGGAAAGGGGTGATCTCTCGGTCAGGTAACCAGTTACCCCAGCGCTATTATCTGATCTCGACGCGTTTCCATACAATGAATCCTCAAAACTACTGTATATCCTTTCTCTTTCTTTCAGATTTCTTGGACCCGTTAACAGCAGGAAGAACAACACCGACGGTACTGCTATAAGGAACAGTGCAAGCCGGGAACTTCTTGGCATTTAAACTATAGTATGTCCAAGTTGAGTTGGCACGACCCCAAGCGCGGTAATTGAGGAATGCATTTAGTACTTTACCGGAAGCAATTTAGTCATGTGAATCCAAGTCAATTAATCGCGCAAACGTCAACGTTGCACGTGAAAAAGGGGCGGTAGCGCAGGTGCGCATTAATACTGTAACTATTGAAAGAAAGAAATTTAGTGAAGTTTATGGAGTTTTTCGGGCGCTGTACAGCTCATCTCGTCTGTTTTCAATGATATTTATGTTTCTTATGCGCAGATAATGTACAGCAGATGGAAAACGCAAACTGGTGGGAGTTCTTCTAAAGAGACAGGATTAAAATCAGTGGATTCTACCTACTGTGTCCCAACAAATATTCTGATGTTCACAGGATTCAGCAGTACAGCACTGTAAACTTGTAGCTAAAGTTACTAGACTTTCATGTTAAAATAAAATTATCAATTCTTTCATTTATTTATAATAAGGTATATGAAAATTGATGAAATGATAGAATTTAAGTAGTACACATTCAAAAAATAGTTGTGATCCGAGTTGAAGGTGGAGTTCTGCCTGAGTTGGTCCTAATTCTTACAATAAATGGCATCTATAATAGTGAAGAAAAGGAATTGGCATAAACACGGCTTTGACAAGCACACAATTTAACGGCAAACAGCGTAAGTGTGGCTGTATTACAAGTTGCTAGCTAAATGATAGCTATATCACTGAAATAATATTGGCTATATGGCATTTGTTATTGAACAGGTAGACAAATAATCTTACCAACATCCTATCAGGTGGTCCTGTACCCTCCGCAACAACAGAACACTCCGTCTATCCTGTTTCCACACTCGCAACCTAAGCTAATCGTGATATAAAGCTAGAAACACAGCAATCTGAGAAGAAGCCGCTCATTGTTTACAAAATTCTTAATGAAGACAGTCCGCGTGATAAATTGAGCCATACCGCGTGACTAAAAGCGGGCGCGTTTTGAGCGGGAAACCTGTGGTTTTTTCTATTCCCATAGACTTTTGTATTGAGTTTTGGAATAGCACTTTCTCTCCGGTTTTGGAGTTTACTGAGGGAATATTTTTAACCGCTTCGGCGCGAGCTTTCCAATGGTGCAAACCCCGGATGCGTAGCTGCTTCCGTTCTAAAGTTATTCAAGTTTTTCTTGCGGCCAACTCAACTTGGACATACTATAGGTGCGATCATGTGGGCGTTCTTCTTGTAGCAATACCAATTATAATTAATATTGCTGGGACTGGGAGGCTATTGGGGGAAATGTCTGGCAGGGACTCCAACTCATACATGATGAAGCGAACCTTTTTCGCTTTGATAGCTCTAGTACCGTTGCTACTGTTTTTGTACCGCAGAAATGTTGTAAATTTCAGGAGCAGTCATGTAGTCCAGAATTTAGGTCGAGATCAGTACGACAGTTTGAGAACTAGACTACGGGGCGATAATGGTACCGTTTACATAGCTAGCTCCAGTGAAGAAGGGGAAGCAGAGGATGTCAATTTTACAGTAATGGAAACAAAGCCAGTGACAACTGAAGGAACCACTACCAAGCACAGTGAGCACGTGGAGGAAGGAAAGTCAGAGTATCTCAAGGTTCCCTGGACATCTGTGGGAGGGAAAGGAGAGAAGGATTCTTTTCACTTGTTTTCTGCATACTATGATAACCGTAGTGCCATTTTTAGGCCAGCAGTAGTGGTATTGGGTTATGCGTGGAAGCTAAAGCAAGACCTCTATATTGTTGGTTTCGTTACGAAGATGGACACACCGAGTGTGTGGAGAAGCAGCTGACCCTACAGGGCATAGCATCTTGCATGCGTCCTAACCTTGGAGGGCTCCCTTATTTCTTCTACTGTCCGGCACAGCAGCATGTTGCACCAGTGTCTGTGAACATATCGGAACATTCCAAGTGTGATCCACAGTTCACTTCACAAGCTGTAACTATTGCCAACCGTAGGCAGAAGAAAGAATCGGCCAAAACATTTGGCATATGTATAGGAGGTCCAGTGATCGAGAACAAAAATTCCCTGCAGAACTTGGTCGACTTTGTTAGTATAAATAAAATACTAGGGGCGGAGCTGATTACTCTTTACATCATACCAGAGAAATTAAACAGAAGCATTATCGACAAGCTCTTGGCTAAGTATCCGAGAGTGCTACGTTTAATAGAGTGGAAAAATCTGTCCCTTTGGAGCCCTTTGCATTATTACGGACAGTACCTCATGATCCAGGACTGCTTGTACAGGAGCATGTACGAAGTGGATTTCTTGTTTCACCAAGACTTGGACGAAGTCTTTATCCCCATTGGGGGAACCAGGTGGGAAGAAACAGTGAAGAAGATTCCAGGGTTGGAGAAAGGAGGAGGTTTCAAGCATCAGAACTCTTTCTTTCTCCCTGATAAGCAGCAGCCACCGGTAAACTTCTCCCTGGACGACTGTGACGGTCTTGACCTCCCCAAATACTTGACTCGTACTAAGATACTTCCTTGCTTCCCTGGGTACAACTATCGATCTAAACCTATGACCCGACCGAGGCTGACGCTAGAGGTTGCTGTCCACGATGTGTGCCAAACGCTGCACGGTTACTCTGGAGCAGTGCAGGTGCCCACGAACGTGGCCATCTTGGGACACTTTAGGAATGAGATTCCCAAAGACTGTAAGGACCAGAGGAAAGATCCTGTGATACAAAACTGGGCCATGAAATACTCCAATGAACTACATAAGTGGATGTGTTCCATTCCAAGTACATGATACCATAGAACATGGTCCATTTTTATATTATTATTTTGTATCATCTGAAAAAAATACTGCATGTTCAGTGCAAGGAGTCCTTCAACTCTGCAGGTTTATTTGCTGATGTATGTACATAATATATTTTGGTTGCTCTGCTGGTCATTTGCACATTTCCCATATGAATGAATATATAATATGGCAATTAAAGCTATACCAAATCTAAGTCTGTCTTCTTTTATTAATTAATTATTTATTGAAGGCTTTATGTGAACTGAGCCTCATAAATCATATCATGTAAGTTAGCCGTGTATGATTAATTGAGTTTAGCAAAGTTAACCAATCTGAAAATAATGTGGTACAAATGTAGGATGTGCTGATATCATACACCACTATTACCAATATGAGACCCTTTACCCAAACAATTGGTCAGTAAGTAGTTTCTGGAGGTATTGTAAAACTTAATAGCATTTTTGTTCTCTAGCATTGTTTGAGGATATTAATTAACCTATCTGTGGGTGTGGTGTGTCTGTGAGTGTTTGTGCACTCTGATCTCACTGACAGTGCTATTGGACGAACACATTGTCATCTAGTACATCCACGAATCCATTGACACAGACAATTGTATGCAAACATCCTCAAGACATGTAACGGAGTTACTTCTGTTGGAAAAGCCTTAAAAGTGTTCCCCACCAACAAATGTACATGTAGCCTAGTTACCACCAGCCTGGTATTGCTAGCCTAGTTACCACAAGCCTGGTATCACTAGCCTAGTTACCGCTAGCCTAGTTACCACAAGCCTGGTATCACTAGCCTAGTTACCTCAAGCCTGGTACCGCTAGCCTAGTTACCTCAAGCCTTAGTACCGCTAGCCTAGTTACCTCAAGCCTGGTATCACTAGCCTAGTTACCTCAAGCCTGGTATCACTAGCCTAGTTACCTCAAGCCTGGTATCACTAGCCTAGGTACCACAAGCCTAGTACCACTAGCCTAGTTACCTCAAGCCTGGTATCACTAGCCTAGTTACCTCAAGCCTGGTATCACTAGCCTAGTTACCACCAGCCTGGTATCACTAGCCTAGGTACCACAAGCCTAGTACCACAAGCCTATCACTAGCCTAGTTACCTCAAGCCTGGTACTGCTAGCCTAGTTTCCACCAGCCTGGTATCACTAGCCTAGTTACCTCAAGCCTAGTACCACTAGCCTAGGTACCACTAGCCTAGTTACCTCAAGCCTGGTATTACTAGCCTAGTTACCACCAGCCTGGTATCACTAGCCTAGGTACCACAAGCCTAGTACCACAAGCCTATCACTAGCCTAGTTACCTAGTTTCCACCAGCCTGGTATCACTAGCCTAGTTACCTCAAGCCTAGTACCACTAGCCTAGGTACCACAAGCCTAGTACCGCTGGCCTAGTTACCTCAAGCCTGGTATTACTAGCCTAGTTACCACCAGCCTGGTATCACTAGCCTAGGTACCACAAGCCTATCACTAGCCTAGTTACCTCAAGCCTGGTACCGCCAGCCTAGTTACCTCAAGCCTGGTGCTGGGTACGTCTATAGCCACAAACATTGACTAGTCCCTTTCCTGAATTGAATAGTTTAGCCAAAAACTATTAATAATAATTCCCTGGATAAAAATAATTTCCACTAAAGGAAACAAACAAGCAAACAAACAACAGATGAAGGTGATGCTGAAGCAAGTATAACCTTCACATTGAATAAAATAACTCTAGCTGGGTAGAAAGGTGAGGGAAAATAAAAGTCATTTTGACTTATCCAATTCATCTATGATTGCAAAAAGTTTTTGCCTGGACCGTTTCTGTATTCGAGAGCCAACGCCCACCGTCACAAGCACGTGCAGTTGTTTAGCACTGTATTCCTGTACAAAAGAATACGCGTACATCAAAATAATATGGTATTCAGTAGGCCATCATAAACTTCATCCATCCCATAATCACTGTAAAACATGACAATTTCATCACATGACAATTTCATCACATGACAATTACATCACATGACAATTACATCACATGACTCACTGTAGACTAGATACTTAGTTGGAATTAGGAAATGCACACACATAAACATACACACACACACACACACACACACACACACACACACACACACACACACTAACCTGATGATGCCTTATCCAAGACTCTGTGTCCTCTTCTGTTAGGTAATAAGCCTTGATGTAATCCTCTACATAAGCATGGGTAGGGAGAGGTCTGTAGAGATATGTAAACATTATGCAAGTGAGCATGTGCAAGTGAGCATGTATATAGGTATGCTCCAGCATGAAATATAGAGAGTGAAATTATTTAGTATGGAAATCACTTGAGGGCACCTTTTACAGGGGTGTAGCAGGCAAATTTGAAGTGGTCCGGCCAGGAAGAGGGTGTGGACTTAATTAACAGTGTTGATTATTGTTTATTAATCACACTCTGTGAGCCTGAAAAACCGTGGAATAGACCTTGGTTGCTAGGGCGTGTTAAACTTATTTCTGCTATCCCCCCCCCCCCCGAGTTATTTTATTTCTGCAGGCCAGAAGTACTACTAGGAGAAAGCAATTTTATTTAATATAATAGTACGACACTTAAGTTGCCCATTCAAAAATGTATGGGAAAAATCGCTGTTCAATTGAAATCGTGCGGGGGAAAGTGAAATAACGCGTAACTAATTGAAATACCTCGGTAACTAAGTGGAAACTAATTGAAATACCTCGGTAACTAAGTGGAAACTAAGTGAAATACCTTAGTAGCTAAGTGAAATAGTTATGGTAAGTGCGCACACGTGCAGCGTTAACCTTGGATACGTACAATTTGAGTAGTTTCTAGTTGGAGACAATGTCATTCTTTATCACAAAAGCTCTACCTGTATTAGACGGAATGTTTTTCAACAGGTTAGGAGGAGCCGCACGTTGAAAATGAAGTTCCAGCGGAAGCTAATCCTGAAATACGGAGATAGTGAGTGAACGATATAGTTTAGCTACAATTGCAAATGACTTTTGAAAAAGCTGGCCTACTATTAGCGAGTGATAGCACGGGTAACCTGTGCTATTAGGGATCAATAGCACGGTTACCCGTGCTATCACTCATACTAATACTCACCTTATGACATGTACTACTGTCGATTATTTCAGTATTATTAAATATATCATTGTTATTGGGCCGAGCTCTTGCAACCCTAGCTAAGCCTTGACGAAGTTTGAACAATAGCCGTTCATCTATTCCTGAGCAGTACGAGAGAGTATATTCTGGATCCATTACTTTTGTGCGCGAGAATTTTTTATAGTAAGTTGACTTCAATATGGGAAATATCATTTCATTGACTACAGCATGGCAATGCAAGCCACACCCACCAGACACAGAAATTTCATGCATGTTCAGTGCAGGCACATGTACATACTCACCTGATGTTGGACATTTTCTCCAGTTGTGTGCGATACTGCTGGAAGTCCAACTGCATCAGAGCCCTGCCTTCATTACTGCACTTCCTGGCTTGAGCAAATCTATGACACATGCATACATACATTATTACTTGTTTAGAACTCAGATTCAAGCCTGCTAGACTGGACCGCTTTGACCACAAAATGTGTACCCAGGGATTCATATAGGATTTTTTTTTGCTGCTTGGGGGGGTTGTACACAAAAGTTGACAAATAGTGTATCAACATTGTGAAATAAATTAACCATAGAGTTAGGTGACAAATTTTTCACGTCTTGTACTGATCATTAATTAACTAAAAATTCAGTCAGGGTAAAAAAAATTAGAGGGGAGGGGAGGGGAGAACTAAATTGAGGGGGAAATGTTGAGGGGGAAACCCCACGGCTCCCATAGTCTGTATGAAACCCTGGTACCCAGCCAGTTCTTCCTTAAGATTCCCATTTTTTTCCTCTTCAAGTCTCAACCTTTCATCCAACTTACCCATCCACGAACATCCTGTTTGAGAGGGTAATGCCTCTCTCCCACAACATGTTGTACACATCGTTTGGTATAGGCGCCAATCTGTAGCACGTGCCACAACAACATCAACCACACAGAAATACACATGTATGTACTGGAGCATAATAGTGGTATGTAATAGTAATAGTAGTAATAGTAGTAGTAGTAGTAGTAGTAGTAGTAGTAATAGTAGTAGTAGTAGTAACTGCCTAATGACTTAAGCTAAGAGTTAATACCTGTCAATAGCCGTCAGCCGCTTTCTAAAAGTGATAAACTCCTAATTGACATAAATAAAAAATATAATATATTTTGTCACATCATTTCCCATTATTCAAATCCTATGGTATTCCCGTCAAGTAAAGCTTACCATACACACACACATGCATACATTGTATATATATATATATATATATATATATATATATATATACAATATATGCACTGAACTAAAATGGATAAGTGAATCTTTTGCAATGAAAAGCAGGCCAAGACGAGA
>WLWD01002543.1_pt1 | contig 79774 bp, 51 predicted proteins | sample 6712731 | NCBI WGS metagenome assembly WLWD01 (sample SAMN12718690, study PRJNA576275) | sponge metagenome | isolation source: marine sponge | host: Mycale hentscheli | place: New Zealand: South Island, Marlborough, Capsize Point | collected 2014-11-01 | reverse complement strand
ACAGATCAGCTGGCTATTCAAATCTTCTCCAATATCAGTTATGGCCACACTGGGAGTGTTGCTTGAAGGTAACCGTGTTCCGTTGAATTTAAAATAAGGACTCCTATCTACAAGTTATACAACAATACCACCATAGCGTATTATGAAGGTGTTTAGCCCAAACCAGATTAGAAAAACAGAATACCTCCAGTTGCGCTAATCGCTTTGCGCAGAAGAACAACCAGACACAGAAATAGTAACTTCTTCATTTCACAACCACTTCACTGAACCACTGTAGTACTACACAACCGCTTCAGCACACTGCCACTCCCGCTTTGACAAGGTAACGCAAACGATGCTCATTTCCTAAAGTGGGTAAAGGGTTACCGGACTCATGGTTTTAGATAAGTGCCGCTAGCCCCCTTTGATGATTCACGCTTAGCCATACAAACTTTCTTTTTAGTCAGTGAATCCAACGTATATTTTATTAAGCTCCTTACCATACCAATAGCCGGCTAACAAACATTCAAATTCTGTATACTATTTAGCAGACCAATGGTCTGAGCTTAGCCCAACTTAGACTAAGGCTGTCCTAAATTTTTATGAATGCGTGCCGTAAATCACCATGAAGTAGCTATAAAATTCATTACTGTTTTAATCCATTTAATGTTAGCTATTGCCATAGCAAATTAATAATAGACTGGTTTATAATTATCACGTTTTATTTAATATCTGTTGTGAGCTGCTACAGATCAAAACTTATTTTTAAAAATGAAATTTTACAAAATGAGAAGAAGGAATATATAATTTATATATTTGAATGCTTCCAAATAACAGCTTCTCTTCAACTTGTAACAAATATCCTCACTTTTATATCCTCCTGATTAACACCTATAATAATTATAGCTACACTGGTTTTCTTTATATGTAATTTCTGGTAAAGTAAGCCATAAGTAGTTATAAAGCCTCAACATTGCTGTCTTTATGTTCACTACTCCTGTGTTTCAAGATTCTTCCCAGTTGCCAAATATAATACACTTTTGTGTATGGTGTAAATAAATTATATCTTACAAACTATCATTATTTACTGCAGTGGTTAAATTAAATATTTTAAGGTTGTGTGAGGCTTGCAAAAAACTCTGCCCTATTTTTTTTGTAGCTGAGTCAGAGTGCTTCTTGTAAAGAATTACTGGCAATTCAGATAGTTTGAATTGCTTAAATTCAGAATTTGGCAAAATGATGTAACTGTATCTGTTTGCTTAAATTAATGGTCAACTGCTGTATACTGTTGAGCATAAACTATTGAAGTAGAAGTTAAAATAAGTCGTATAACTAGTGATGTGCTTCAGCACAAATGGCGAGCTAGCCATTGTGCATAAGTACTTCACACAAGGTATAATCTGATAAAAATTAATTACAAATTAATATTTGTAAAAAAGTAGCAATAAGGTTGCATTCAATTCGTTTGCCTGAAGTTAGTGTCTTAGATCCAGTTCACCTAGTTTTAGAAGGTCATTCAGTCTATTTAATCTTTAAAGTAGCTACAAGTAGCTATGTAGCCATTGACTATCATAGTAATAGCTTCATCTAAATGACCTGTGTTCCAGGCAAAAAACACTCCAGTTACAAAAAAATGGCCGAATTTTTTAAATGATAAAGGAACTAAATGCCATAGTAATTAATTCTTCGCAACTATTTTACTTGAAAAAAAAAAATTAGAACAAACAAAAGACAACATGCATTTCTAGGGAATTACTGCACAGTTTATAGTCTTACCCTAAATGGTGACTGCTTACTACAGCAGTAGACAAAGAAGTTGTGTAAAGGAAGCAAATGTTTTTATTTGGTAATTGTTTACATTGTGCTATTATTTATTATTGATAGCCAAATTGATGTAATTAGTGATTATAAAACAATTAATGACTGCTCCATCCTATGTATTGCAAATTTGAGAGAAACATGATGGTGGTGTACAGCTTAGACCTATTAGATTTTAATACCACTTTCTGCAGGAGCAGAAAGTGGTATTAAATTCTAATTTCCATCCTCTCTGTGGTTATGTGGTACCTAACTTTGTGTATTCACATTTCTGTTTCACATGCTCAACACATAATAGCTATTTTATTCCTTACAGTGTCTAGTTTTCTCAGTTGTACCATTGAGTGCTGCAAGAATGAAGCACCAAAGGTGCGAACCCTCAGCGCTATTAAGCATGACCTAGCTATTGCAATAATAATCTCTTTTCAAAAGAACAAGCAATCTGTTAGCTAGCTGCTTTAAAGAAAAGAAGCTGAACTAGCCAGAAACATTCATCCTACACGCACATTTTCAACGTGAAACTTTACTACTTTTAACTCCATTAACTTCCCCGAGCATAAAGCGAACTAAATCGCTGGCTGCAAGAAATTAATTGCTTACGTGATTACGGCGTGACGCGAGGGGGCGTTACCCACAAAAGTGTACCTACGCCGAGCTGAAGCTTCGCGTTTTCTCAAGAATCAACCCGAAATAAAAAAAAAAGTAGCACAATAAGTCTTAATTCTGAGTAAACGAACAGTTAATTGTCAGTAATCACCATAACCAGAGCGTGACAGACAGACAGACAGACAGACAGACAGACAGGCAGACAGACAGACAGACAGACAGACAGGACGACTACTACAACCCTATGATCTTAATGAACTTATAAAACGAATTGTTGTGCCTTATATGTAAACTGTAGATTTGCTCTTAAGAGAAATTAAATATCTAAGATGTACTTATTGACAAAAGGCTGAAAATTTAATACCTATAATTTCAATGTGAGACTTAAATCAGACAATAAGTTTAATTGAGGATTATGGAACTACGAAATTTCTAGTATATTGTTTCTAATATCTTTTACCTATAATTTGAGAATTAAAGTTTAGCTTGAATGAGTTATTTACAGAACATAGACACCAGCTCATACTTTCCCCTTTCCTATCTAGCTATATCAAATATTTATCAGCAAGCCTTTTAATGTACTTTCACAATATTCAAATACAGCCAATGTAAGTTATGTAAAAACCGAAACAAAGTATAATATAATAAAGTAGAACCGTGATAAAAAGATGTGTGTAATCATGCAAGTAGCCAAAGTTCAATTAATAAAATATTATAGTACGAAGTATTTGCATAGAAGCTCAGTTTAGATGAAAGTATCTACATCATAATAAATCTAGTATAATTTTATTTAGATTTCAAACGTATAATTTGACCAAAATAACAGTAATGCTTTAGTTGCTGGTAAGTATAATAAACAGTTACTTAGTAAAGTCAATATACGTAAGTTGGCACTTGTTTTTTATTTGTACTATATTTCAACTTGTAAACATGCTTTTTTAAGTCAAAAAACTTATGTCTATAAACATGTTTAAAGTCACAAAAACTTATGTCTGTAAACATGTTTTATTTTTAAAGTCAGAATAACATTGACTGTGTTGACATTGTTTGACTTGCAACAATGGCAACATGAATCTTATGTCGTATTATATGCAAGATGTTTGTTTGCTGGCTGGTTGACGTAACTCAGTGGCAGAGTGCTTGTTGACAGCAAGTTGTCCTGGCTCGATTCGCAGCGGCGATCAAATAGTTTAATTCTGTATTATTAAACGTTCAATATTTAATTAGTGAGGCCTCTTCCAGAGTAATCACCTTTGATTGACTGTATGACTCATATAACCCTCTCAGGTATGCCCTGAGGGGTTAATTATTAAACTTTCAATATCTGACTAGTGAGATCTCTTCCAAATTAATCACTTTAGGTTGAGGAAGGCATAGCAATTCCTTGCATGGTCCAGCAGATTAAGCACCTGTAGGATTGATCATCATAAAACTTGAAGCCCAGGCGGCTGTGTGGCAGTAACCTCTTTGGCTGTCTCATTTACATGCCCCATCACACCACAGTCATAATTTGTGGTTAATTGCTTATTGATTCTCATACTCAGTCTTTTATTGACTATGTATTGCAAATTAACAACAAATCATCATCTATTATTCTTCTCAGATATTGAACCTATTTAGTTATTAACTCATTCATCCCAAAATATTAGAATTTTAAAATGGTAATTTTAATTATTTCAGAATTTATAGTTGAACATAGCTATAGCTACAAACTAAATAAAAATTGTTGAAATTGCTTCAGATGGAAGCTAGTAAAGCAACAGGTTAGAAGCAACCTTCTCACATTGCATTACAATTTCCTTTTGTACCAAACTGATTTAATAAAACAAAACAGAATGTCACAACAATTAGTTCAATGAGTATGCCTATTATTCCGAGTTTTTCTTCACCGACTACATAGAAACTGGAATATCTCTAAATAGCTACACAATTCTCATGTTTGCTGATGTATTACTGTATCTCCATGCATGAGACTAGCTCTTTAATGAAGATGTATTGAACCGATATACAGAGCCTGTACTTTTTTTAACTTGTCAAACAATGATACTAAAATTATATATATATGAGTATTATTTAGTGTTTAGGTTTGAGTTTGCTGAAGAGCATGACAGATGTCAAAATATGTTTACAAGATCAGTCAGGGTTTATATCCACTGTTTATTTTGTATGTTAAAGCTTATTATCAACAATGCTATAGCAGTATTAATAGTACTTTATATAATATTAGTATGTATATTATATGAATGATGCATATACAATTTAGAATAATAGCAAGTTATGGCTCATCTAAAATGACAACAACATCAATAGTTATGCTCTATAATATTTCATATAAGAAAGTATAATAATGTACAACGAACTGGATGTAATTATTTTAGTAGGCTTAATAGCTATGTGCACTCATAAATACTATTATGTCATAAGTATTTTTATAAATGCATAAACATTTGTAACAATATAATATTTAAGCTGGTAAAAGGGAAAGGTACAACAATTAATGTTTATATCTTTTACAAGGATAAACTTCTATTAATTTACTGATATTGCACAAAATGGGAAAGTGAGCTGTATCTATCTATCTTTCTAGTAGCTAACACATTATATATTAAATCTATGAGATTGCAGATGTATTTTATTCCAAATGGTTTTACTCTTTTGCAAGTAGTTTCATAGTTCACTGATACATTAAATATATGAGATTGAAAATGTAAATTTTTTCACTTTTCAAAAATTGTTTTGTGTAATGATGAAAGATATTATATGTACTAAAAAGTTCAAATAATATGGATTTTACTACTTGCTATTGATGATAGGGATATTTCTTCAGTACTTTTTATTTACTGCTGATTCTAAATCATTTCATTTACTTTGTGAAGTAAAATGGCATGTTTTATTGTTTTTTTGTCCAGCTCATTTTGTTCTCAGAATTGTTTTATTCTCTTATGACAACCCATATAGCACAAATTTTGCTATATAAGCAAATGTTATCAAGGCCTACAGATAGTTTGTCTTTTTAAATCTTTTACTGTTCACATGAAGTTTCTGTGTGCATGCCTGCGTGTGGCCCAATTTCAGTATAAACATCTTGGTGAAGACAGCCAGTAAATATTGATAGAAAGTTTAAACTGTTGTTTACACTTTGAACAAGCCAGGTGAGAGCCTGCACTTATGTGTGTTTTATTGTGGTAACTACAGCAGTATTAGAACTCTTTGGTACAGATATTAGTATCTGTGCAATGTTAAGTCAAATCTTGTTTACAAGGATTTCCAAGAATAATGAGAAATTAAAAAGTTTGCTTTTGGTAAGTATACATTTTAAACTAACCCACAGCTAATAAACAATGTGTTTTTAGAGTAGCATAAACTACTTAGCAAATTGAACATTGCCATTAACAATAGAAAGTAGATATTGCTTTGCAAACAATATGCTCAGACCATACTTTCGTTACAACTTGCAATAGTATAAAAAATTTGGGTCCAATGATTTGGTTGATGATTTTGTATTACCAATTTATTCAGTAAATGACATAATTACTAACAAAATAGACAAAAATACTAGAATAACATTATAATTAACCATTTAATCACTACACATGACATTTTCATTTTCAACTTTACTATGTAGTTTTTTCTGTCAAAGATTTTTAGTCTCAGATAGGCTGGAAATAATGGCTTTAAAGGCTTGGAACTATGGCTTTATAGGCTGAGACTATGCTATTTATGCTTGAACCATGGCTTTTTGGGCTGGAACTACAGTTCTTTAGGCTTGAGCTTTTCAAGCTGGGACTATGGACTCTTACAGTAAGAGTGATTCTGGTAGACATAGCTGTGCAGGGAGTAATTTCAACAGCCATATCAATTTAGAAAGCTTGACTTTCTAAAGTACTAGTCATTTATTCTTTTTTTTTTAGTTCAAGCCTAAAAAGCATAGTTCCAACATAAAAAAAACCCATTGTCCCAGCCTAAAAAGTCATGGTTTTAGCATTTCTAAGCTTAAAAGCCTATACAGGAAACCTTTTATTTTTGTCATCATGAAGCTCTGCTCACAACAGGAAGTACATTTTAAGGAAGCTAAATATATGATAGCTTTAAAGGATGGTGCTACTAGAAGCATCCACTTAGTTTTGAGTTAATGTTTATACATGATATGAGAGTACCTTTAATGGTATTTGCAGTAAATGTTGTTTTTCACCACAGTTGCCCTATTACAGTTTACTTCCTGTCAATTTGCATGCTCATAGAATAAATGGGACGTGTTGTGGAATTTCTTTTATAGCAGGAGCCATTTAAGAAAGGATGGCATCTATACTCTTTTTATCAAATTTACTGATCGTGGCTCATGGAGGTTAGTAATAAGTTTTTAGTCATAAATATCATAAGTAGATTTGTAGTATCATTTATAACCCATATGAATGATTATATAATATAATAAATGTATAGGTTTGCTTATGTGCTTGTTGTTGTAAAAAATTGGCTCAATTCTAAGCCATTTGAGATTTCATACTGGTTTTGTATAGCCTGGCGGCATGGTTTTTATTTTATTTTTTAAAAGTAGTTTCATATAACTACTACTGTAATTATGTTTGTGCAAGAGCAAACGTTTTGTTATCTCGTAAGCACGAGTCGCGTACAATAGTTTTTTTTTTTTTTTTAAACGTCAGTTCACGGGGAGTAAATTGGATGAGCCATCCCGCAGTTCTTCTTATCAAAGAATTCTTCTGATTGGTCCCCTAGCCCTAGCCCTAGCCCCCTTGCGCGGAGCTATAATTGGTCACGCGCGGCGCTATAATTGGTCACATGATTTGATTAACCAATGAAATGAGTTTTTTGATAAGAACTGCGGGACTGTAGAATTGGATCGAGTTACGGGCGGGTTTTGTGGTATTCTACTGAATCGCTTAATTACCGCAGGTTCCGGCGGTACTGCACCCTTAATGTATCATCATTATAACTAGTGGTGTGCTTCAGCACAAATGGCGAGCGAGCCTAAAGACTATACTATTTTTATATGAATGATTTTGACTTCTAACACTGAAGCTACTGATAAGGTCCAGTTTTTTTATTTAGCATACAGGGTAAAGGGATTTCAGTGCCATAGTAACAACTCTCTGCAACTGCTTGAATTGAAGGAAAAAAACAAACAACAAAACAATACACGTTATTTAAAAGTTTTCTTTGTGATATTCTTTAGCTAAGGTGGTTGTAACACACAATGCTTTGACAAAACTGGACATGCACCTACACAGACTTACCTTCGCAGTAGTATAGTGGACAATGTATTTTCAAGTAAATACTGTTGCGCACGGCTTATAACCATGACAAAGAGCGCATTGACTTACCACCGGCACTAACTCGAATAGAAATGGAAGTCCCTTAAGTTTTCAAGTTTTAACTGCACCCGCAAAAGAATTAAAAAAGGTAAACAATTCAATTTCTAGGGTGATACGGGTACTGATCGATAAACCAGAGGATTCTGTTTAGTGCAATTTGGGACGGGTCGCCCACATAACTAACACAAAAACGTGAGGGTCAAAGTACAAAATGACATACGTACGTCCAAACATATATACAAACAAATAAACAAACATCCCCGATTTTCGATTGTGTTACCCCTGTAAGTGTCTCGCTCGCTACGCTCGCTCGCCAACTATTCCAAACATTTAAGGGGATCTAGCTACTCCAGCTCCTACACTCTGACTTGTAGTAAAGTGTACATAACATTATATATTAAAGATGGATTATGAGGCAGAAATCTTACGGATAGCAGCATTAATATCATGAGCAGCATGTTCCTAATCCATCGATAGTTGTCTTCCATTGGTCTAGTCTCTGTGACTTTGAGCACTTTTGCATGATGGGATATCGTACCCTTCTAGATTTGCTTTGTATTTAGCTACATGTAGCATTTCTTTTAGAGCATTCATTTGCTCTAGGTGAGACTTCTCTCGGAGAGTGATACCTTGTCGTTCCTCACGTTCTTGTATATCTTCGAGTTCACAACGTCTTCCACCCTCTCTTCATTCCTTCTGAAATACTTAAGAAGCACAATCAACCCGTGATTGACTGATCGATTTAGGATTGGGAGCGAGAGCGCGAGATCGACGGTGAGGGGGACGAGGAGGGGGGGGGGGGGCATTCGCGGACAGGTGGGAAACCCCTACGGCGGTAGATTTCTCAGCGCCTGAAACAGTGTGAGAATTTGTTTTGATCGCCCTCCTTACTAGGGGTAACTTCACTAGGAACAACATGCTGCTTAGTTTTCGAAGATCGCAGTTGTCAGGCTAATTGAGTATCCATATTTTGGTGGCTAACATACAAGGATAGAAAAGACACAAACAATGGTTGAAAAAAAGAAAAGAAGTAAAGCCACCACAGTCTCATTCACAGGTGAGCTGACGAATATTAATTTTGTAAAGGTAGGTAAAATATTACAAACACAATTACTTATCACAATAATAGCAATATTTTTTTTCTCTTTCATAACAGCCAATATGTGTATTTAAACTTATATAACCCACCGTTTCAACTTCTTGCTGAAGGCCTCTTGGTGGGGGTCAACTGAGAGCACTTGGCAAGAAGTCGAAATAGCAGGTTAAGTTTAGGGTACATTATGTAGGCTGTAAAAAGAGAAAAATTTACTATTATACTTATTACAGCTGAGAATGACTCAACTTATCAAAATGAGATGAATTCTTTGAAGAGTCAGCAGAGCGAGACAAAGAAAAGCTATAGCTATAATTTAAGTTAGCTATGTAGCTTTGATATTTTTTTTTATTATACAAGTATAGTTCTCCAAACTAAGAACAAAAAATATTATTATGGTAACATTGCTAATTGTATAATGAGAGACAAATGGTAAAATGTATTCTAGTATTTATTGTTTTTTTAATTTGTAGGGTTATTCTTTAGAATTGGATCAAGATCTCTCAGTGATAGAGATTCTGTAAATATTACTGATATAGGTGGACAATCTTCTAATCGTAGTGATCCTGGAAATACATTAATATGTGACACTACTAATGTCAATATGGAGTGTTGTAGAAATTCAGAGAGTGGAATGGGAGCTATTGGGAACTGGTATCCTCCTACAGGACCTCCTGTTATTAACTTAAAAAATTTAGGACAGACAACGGACACATTATACAGAGTAGTTGGTGCTCAACAAGTTCGTTTGGCAAGTATTGGAGCTCCAGTTGGACCACTGGGAATATATACATGTTCTGTACCAAATACTAATGGAACTCTTTTCAATGCTACTATTAATATCATCAATATATTATCTGGTAACTAGTATAAGCATATTATTTTTGTTTTGATTTGTATTTTTTGTTTTTATTTTGATGATGCAAATTTCACTCTAGCAAATTTGCTGATGTCTTGTAAAGTGGCTCTAAAAACGTTAAATAAAGTTGAGTATGAATTAGCGAATTGAATATAACAATTATAAGCACAATAATATTCAAATTTATCAGATCACTAACTGTCACTTTATCAGTTCTTTGCTGTTATCAATAATACTTTAACTGGCATAGCATAAAATGCTATCTGATTCACAATGCAACATTCTTGAATTTCATTAAATTCTGCAATTTCTAGTTAGTTCATTCATGTAAGATGCACTATAAAGTAAAGTAGAATATTTGAAAATTTTATTGAAGCATTTAAAGGGAAGTCATCAGACAAAATTTTACAATAGTGTGTAACTCTACAATATCAACTAAGCAATCAAATAAAACTGATTTTTACTCCATTAATGTTTGTAGTTTGTTCTATCTCAATATCTCCTATCAACCCAGAAGTTGTAGCTGGAGAGTCTCTTACACTAACATGTACTGCTACTATAACTAGTAGAAGTGGTACACCATCATTTACTTGGACTGGTCAAGTGTCTCGTGGTCCACTGCAAGGTCAGACTGTTCAAGAAAGTACAAACACGTTCACAGATATGTTGAGAATAGAGAGAGTGAGCCAACACAATCCATCTGTACAATGTATGGCTTCAATTAGCAGTTCTACTCTAATGACTTCAGTCACTTTATCAGTGTCAGGTAATTTTATTATCAATGTATAAATACTATTTCATATTATTCAATGTCACACAGTACCCCAAACATCAGCCATCATTACAGGGAGTAGAGTGCCAAAAGTTTCATTCAATTACATACTCGCTTGTAATGTGAATGTTCCATCAACATTAATGATAGCATCATATTCATGGACGGAGGGAAATACTCTATTGACAGGACAGAATACTAGTCAGTTAGACTTGAGTCCACTACAATTAACTCAGAATACAACACAATATATTTGCCACTATTCAGCTACATCTGCATATCTTGTGAATCCTGTTATGGGAATGAGTCTCCCACATGAAGTTCTAATAATTGGTAAGTATAACAAAACTGTGAAGATAATGTATAATTGACTGAGAATGTTACAGAGCTAATTGTGAAGCCATTTGATGTACAGTAGTGTAACTCACCACTGGTACATATTGCTGTGAGTGTCTCTCTATAGTTAATGCTCACTCTCATCTGCAGACTGAGTCCTGGACAAGTAGTAAGGAATCATTTCAAATGTAGTGATAAAAACTAGCAGATGTCTTCAAAATTCTGACAAGGGCTATTGCGTTGAAGTTTTAAACAAATCAGTAGCCTACTTAGAATTTGCTGAAATCAACATTTTCTGTGCACACATTTTTGAAATGTAATACATAGAGTACTAAGCATAAGCAGTTACTGTTTTATTAATATTTGTTTATATTTATTGTTTTGTTTTGCATATTTATTAGTTAGGTCCAGATAGTTAGCTCTGGCATGCATCCACATGGTCTGATTCAATGAAAGTGATTTAAGCATCCTGTATTAGATTACTTATCAAAATGAATGACAAATAGGAGTGAAATACTGAGATATGACTGAAAGTGTCAAAAATAAGACAAGTTTGGAGCTATAATAGCCACTGTTTAATAAGTAGGATCACCAAGCTGAACAGGAAATGAAAGTCATTTAGAACTTAGTATAAGTGCTTGTAGATGAGTAATATTGCATTCATATCCAAACCAACTGTTGATTCTAAGTCATAAAGATATGATAATGACTTAAGATGAAATCCCCACTTTCAGCTCAAAACTTAAATAAATTACCACATATAGAGGGTAGACTGTTCTTTAGTGCAAAAGATTGGGATCAGTTAATTAAAATATCATGTGAGCTGATCTTGCTTTTCTGTTATTTTACTTTAAGTACCATTTAAGAGGTTTTTGTAGATTTTTACAGTAGAAATATCTCTGGCTATTGAAAGTATTTCTGGCTAAGAACTGCCATGTTTTAGTGAAAGTTTACTTCACTCTTTTAAAAGTTAGTATAGTTAGTATTTCCACTGACATACTCTCATGTTCACCCATAACTATATAACAGCCTTTTAAGCATAAACAATACCAACAATAAAAATAATAGTAATAAAGAGGCTGCAAGTGAACATCGTTAAGGCATTCCAACTGGTCAGTTCGCTCACAATTTTCATGCTAAGTTTTAGAAAGGGCAGTTAAATCTTCATCTCATAACACAGAAATAATAGACTTTCATATACAATAACTTGCACTGTGTTTATTATATCCAATAAATGCAGAAACCTTATTTATTGAACAATCAGCAGCTTCAATCATATCTTAACAACAGTAAAAGCAATAATTTCTTTCTTCATGATTCGCTAAGACTACACCAAACATGAAGCTAGAAATATTACATTGTAACTTCATTAGTCATGAAAATGTCTGAGTGGGTGTGGCTTAAATTAAAATATGGAATTTGTTTCCATAATTGCTAGATCTTTCCCAGTAACCCACTCTCAAAATTAAATACATATTACTACAATGACAATCAATGATAAGGTATACATAATAACCATAAATTAAAGTTTATACTTCAATCTATTTGTACAGTGAGAGTCACCTCTGTCACTATAACTCCACCCAACCCTAGTGGAGTAGCTGGTGTAGATGATGTTACTTTCACATGTACTGGAACTCTATCAGGACCTGCTATAGCTAGAGTTGAATGGACAGGACAAATGATGCGTACTCCACCACTGGCTACAGCTCCATCTACTACAGTCAGGGATTCATTAGTACTAACTCGAGTTAGACAATCCTATACCGGAACATATACCTGTACTGTAACTATTGGAGCATCTAATATGAATAGGTCTGTAACATTAGCAGTAACAGGTGAGTTTTTCATTTAATATGTGAGATTAATTCATGCTGCCAAACAAATTTAGCTCCAGATATACCTATCGCTATAATGGAGAACCAGTCACCCATTCCTTTGCGTGACTACATCCTCACCTGTGTAGCCACACCTCCTTCTTCTTTGGAGGTGACTTCACAACTATATCAGTGGAAAAGAAATGGACAAGTTGTACCTAATCAGAATAATAAAGAATTGAACTTGAGTCCTCTGCCACTGAGTGAAGATGGTGCACAATATACTTGTCAGTACACAGCCTCTTCAGTATATGTCAACAATGTGAATGTTACCAGTCCTACACATACAATAGCACTTACATGTTAGTATTATGAGTAGAAGTAAGATAGTAGTATTGGTACAATTATATTGCTTATGTCAGCATTGTTATTGTCAATTATAGACTGCACTTTATGATTGAATATAATCTGTAATTAAATTGCAACTGGAAACGCACCTTAGTACCAATATTTTATATCTTTAGTAAGCAGTCCAACAAACATACAAGGAACAGTACAACAAACTTCAGTGATGTTCAAACTAAAAATTAAAAATATTCATAAATAAAATACTGTCATTGCTCAAGTGAAATGAAGGAATGTTATTTTTTTTACTTTGCAGCCTTATTCTTTAGAATTGGATCAAGAACATTAGGTGATGGAGATTTTGTAAATATCACTGATATAGGAGGTCAATCTTCTGATCGTGAAAATCCTGGAAATACATTGATATGTGACACTACAAATGTCAATGTGAATTGTTGTAGAAATTCAGAGAGTGGAATGGGAGCTATTGGGAACTGGTACACTCCCTCAGGTTCTGCTGTTATTGCCTTAAAAAATTTAGGACAGACTACAGACACATCTTACAGAGTACTGTATGCTCAACAAGTTCGTCTGGCAAGTATTGGAGCTCCAGTTGGACCACTGGGAATATATACATGTTCAGCACCTGATAATAATGGAACACTTGTTAATGCAACTATTAATATCATCAATACATTATCTGGTAAATAGTGTAGCTAGATTATTTTTGTTTTGTTTTGTATTATTTTATATTTTGATGAAGCAAACTTCACCATAGCAAAATTGCTGCTGAAATTAATGCAAAGAGCTGAATTGCTTATCATCTATTCCCATGCTCTATAATACTGTCATGGTCATAAAATCATGTCTGGCAAAGTGACTCTCTAGCAAATTAAATAATCAAATATTCAATTATGTAAGATCACTCCCATCATTTTACCAGTTGCTTGCAGTTGGTAGAAATGACACTTAAATTTGTTGCATAACATAAACTTCTGAGTGACAATGCAACATTCTTGAGTGTCATTAAAGACTGCAATTTACTAGTTAGTTTATTCATGTAACATGAACTGTAAAGTAATGTAGAATATTTGAAAATTGTATTGAAACAATTAAAGATGTGTCCTTATGCAACATTTCACAATGGTGTGTAGCTCAAAATATCAAATAAAAATCAAATTAAACTGATTTGACTTCGTTAATGTTTGTAGTCAGTTCTGTCTCATTATCTCCTGTCAACCCAGAAGTTGTAGCTGGAGAGTCTCTTACATTAACATGTACTGCTACTATAACTGGTAGAGGAACTCCATCATTTACTTGGACTGGTCAAGTGTCTCGTGGTCCACTGCAAGGTCAGGCTGTTCAAGGAAGTACAAACACATTCACAAATATGTTGAGAATAGAGAGAGTGAGCCAACACAATCCATCTGTACAGTGTATGGCTTCAATTAGCAGTTCTACTCTAATGACTTCAGTCACTTTATCAGTGTCAGGTAATTTTGTTATTAAAGCATGAATACTATTTCATAGTATTCAATGTTACACAGTACCCCAAACATCAGCCATCATTACAGAAAGTAGAGTGCCAACAGTTTCACTCAATTACATACTCACTTGTAATGTGAATATTCCATCAACATTAATGATAGTATCATATTCATGGATTGAAGGAAATACTCTATTGACAGGACAGAATACTCATCAGTTAGACTTGAGTCCATTACAGATAATTCAGAATACAACACAATATACCTGTCACTATACAGCTACATCTACACATCTTTTGAATTCTGTTATGGGAACAAGTCCCCCACATGAAGTACTAATTATTGGTAAGTATAACAGAACCGAGTAGATATTATGCAATTGACGAATAATATTACAATGCTAATTGTGAAACTCTTTGTTATGCAGTAGTGTATAAACATAGCCAGCTCCAATTAGCATAGGCAGTAGTAGGAATTCGAGGGTATTAAAGTAAACTTCCCACTTGGAGAATCTAACTCATAGTTTGCACACTTTTCTGTAAGTGTCTCTCTATAGTTAATGTTTACACTAATTCTGAAGACCTGAACAAGTAGAATGGAATCACTTCAAATATAGTGATAAAACTAGCAGATGCTTTCAAAATTCTGAAAAGGGCTGTTGTGTTGAAGTTTGAAGCAAATCAGTAGTTTCCCCACCATTTGCTGAAATCAGTATTTTCTGTGCACACATTTTTTAAATATAATGTATATAGTACTAAGCATAAGCAGAGCTAATTCTTTTACTTCATTTGCTTGTGTTCATTGTTTATTTGTATGACTTTTAGTTTGAATGGCGGGTTTGCCAGATAGTTGATCTGGCATACATCTACATTGTCTGATTTAGCTAAAGTGACTAAGGCCTCCTTGTATTAGATACCTTTTCAAAGGAATGGCAGTTATGAGTTTAATTCTGAGATTTGACTGAAAGTGTCAAAAATAATTCTGGGAAATAGAGTATGGAGCTATATTTTGTAAGCAACATTTCCAAATTAAATAGGAGAAAAGTCATTAGGATCAAACTTAGTATAAGCTAAACAAACAAATATTGACAATCAATGATAAGATATACACAAAATACTCATAAATAGTAGTCTTGATTTTATTTTATACAGTTACAGTCACCTCTGTCACTATAACTCCACCCAACCCTAGTGGAGTAGCTGGTGTAGATGATGTTACTCTCACATGTACTGGAACTCTATCAGGACCTGCTATAGCTAGAGTTCAATGGACAGGACAAATGATGCGTACTCCACCACTGGCTACAGCTCCATCTACTACAGTCAGGGATTCATTAGTACTAACTCGAGTTAGACAATCCTATGCTGGAACTTATACATGTACTGTAACTATTGGAGCATCTAGTATGAGTAGGTCTGTACCATTAGCAGTTACAGGTGAGTTTGTCATTTTAATATGTGATATTTATTTCATGCTGCTATACATTTAGCTTCAGCTATACCTATCATTATAATGGAGAACCAGTCACCAGTTGCTCTTCGTGACTACATCCTCACCTGTGTAGCCACACCTCCTTCTTCTTTGGAAGTGACTTCACCATCATATCAGTGGAGAAGAAATGGACAAGTTGTACCAAATCAGAATAAAATACAATTGAACTTGAGTCCTCTGCCACTGAGTGAAGATGGTGCACAATATACTTGTCAGTACACAGCCTCTTCAGTATATGTCAACAATGTGGATGTTACCAGTCCTCCACATACAATATCACTTATGTGTAAGTAATAAGAGTAGTAATACTAGTATATTAGTATTAGTACACTTTTCTTGCATATGTGTCAGCATTATCATTGTCAATTAATTATAGACTGCACTTTATGATTGAATGTAATCTGTAATTAAAGTGCAACTGGAAATGCACCTACATACAATATTTTATGTCTTTAGTAAGTAGTCCTAAAACATACAAGGAACAGTTAAATAAACTTTAGTGATGCTCAAACCAAAAAATTAAATATATTACATGCTGACATTGCTAAAGTTAAATGAAGAAATGTTATCTAGTATTTATTGTTTTATTAATTTGCAGCCTTATTCTTTAGAATTGGAACAAGAACACTTGGTGACGGTGATTCTGTATACATTACTGATATAGGAGATCAACCTCATGATCGTAATGATCCTGGAAATACACTAATATGTAACACTAGTAAAGTCAATATAGCATGCTGCAGAAATTTAGAGACTGGAATGGGAGCTATTGGGAACTGGTATCCTCCTACAGGACCTCCTGTTATTATGTTATACAATTTAGGACAGACTACAGATACACTATACGGAGTAGCGCATGCTCAACAAGTTCGTCTTGCAAGTATTGGAGCTCCAGTTGGACCACTGGGAATTTATACATGTTCAGTACCAAATAGTAGTGGAATTCTTATCAATGCCACTATTAATATCATCAATATATTACCTGGTAAATAGTGTAGCTAGATTATTTTTGTTTTGTTTTGTTTTATTTTATATTTTGATGATGCAAACTTCACCATAGCAAAATTGCTGCTGAAATTAATGCAAAGAGCTGAATTGCTTATAATCTATTCCCATGTTCTATAATACTGTGACTCTCTAGCAAATTAAATAATCAAATATTTTATTATATCAGATCACTTCCATCATTTTACCAGTTGCTTGCAGTTAGTAGAAATGACACTTTAATTTGTTGCATAACATAAACTTCTGAGTGACAATGCAACATTCTTGAGTGTCACTAAAGACTGAAATTTACTAGATGGTTTATTTTTTTCATGTAAGATGAACTATAAAGTAGTGTAGAATATTTGAAAATTTTATTGAAACAATTAAAGAGATGTTTTTATGCGACATTGTACAATAGTGTGTAACTCAAAATATAAAAAAACACACATTCAATTAAACTGATTTTACTTCATTAATGTTTATAGTCAGTTCTGTCTCAATATCTCCTATCAACCCAGAAGTTGTAGCTGGAGAGTCTCTAACATTAACATGTACTGCTACTACAACTGGTAGAGCAACTCCATCATTTACTTGGACTGGTCAAGTATCTCGTGGTCCACTGCAAGGTCAGATTGTTCAGGGAAGTACAAACACATTCACAGATATGTTGAGAATAGAGAGAGTGAGTCAACACAATCCATCTGTACAATGTATGGCTTCAATTAGTAGTTCTATTCTAACAACTTCAGTCACTTTATCAGTAACAGGTAATTCTATTATCAATGCATAAACATTGTTTTATAGTATTCAATGTTACACAGTTCCCCAATCATCAGCCAGCATTACAGAGAGTAGATTGCCAACAGTTTCATTCAATTACATACTCACTTGTAATGTGAATATTCCATCAACATTAATGATAGTATCATATTCATGGATGGAGGGAAATGCTCTATTGACAGGACAGAATACTCATCAGTTAGACTTGAGTCCACTACTATTAACTCAGAATACAACACAATATACCTGTCACTGTTCAGCTACATCTACATATCTTTTGAATTCTGTTATGGGAACAAGTCCCCCACATGAAGTACTAATTATTGGTAAGTATAACAGAACCGAGTAGATATTATGCAATTGATGAATAATATTACAATGCTAATTGTGAAACTCTTTGTTATGCAGTAGTGTATAAACATAGCCAGCTCCAATTAGCATAGGCAGTAGTAGGAATTCGAGGGTATTAAAGTAAACTTCCCACTTGGAGAATCTAACTCATAGTTTGCACACTTTTCTGTAAGTGTCTCTCTATAGTTAATGTTTACACTAATTCTGAAGACCTGAACAAGTAGAATGGAATCACTTCAAATATAGTGATAAAACTAGCAGATGCTTTCAAAATTCTGAAAAGGGCTGTTGTGTTGAAGTTTGAAGCAAATCAGTAGTTTCCCCACCATTTGCTGAAATCAGTATTTTCTGTGCACACATTTTTTAAATATAATGTATATAGTACTAAGCATAAGCAGAGCTAATTCTTTTACTTCATTTGCTTGTGTTCATTGTTTATTTGTATGACTTTTAGTTTGAATGGCGGGTTTGCCAGATAGTTGATCTGGCATATATCTACATTGTCTGATTTAGCTAAAGTGACTAAAGCCTCCTTGTATTAGATACCTTTTCAAAGGAATGGCAGTTATGAGTTTAATTCTGAGATTTGACTGAAAGTGTCAAAAATATTCTGGGAAATAGAGTATGGAGCTATATTTTGTAAGCAACATTTCCAAATTAAATAAGAGAAAAGTAATTTCGAACTAGGTATAAGCTAAACAAACAAATATTGACAATCAATGATAAGATATACACAAAATACTCATAAATAGTAGTCTTGATTTTATTTTATACAGTTACAGTCACCTCTGTCACTATAACTCCACCCAACCCTAGTGGAGTAGCTGGTGTAGATGATGTTACTCTCACATGTACTGGAACTCTATCAGGACCTGCTATAGCTAGAGTTCAATGGACAGGACAAATGATGCGTACTCCACCACTGGCAACAGCTCCATCTACTACAGTCAGGGATTCATTAGTACTAACTCGAGTTAGACAATCCTATGCTGGAACTTACACATGTACTGTAACTATTGGAGCATCTAGTATGAGTAGAACTGTATCATTAGCAGTTACAGGTGAGTTTGTCATTTTAGTATGTGAGATTAATTTCATGCTGCTATACATATTTAGCTCCAACTATATCAATATATATAATGGATAGCCAGTCACCTGTTGCTCTTCGTGATTACACCCTCACCTGTGTAGCCACACCTCCTCCTTCTTTGAAAGTGACTTTACCATCATATCAGTGGAGAAGAAATGGACAAGTTGTACCAAATCAGAATAATAGACAATTGAACTTGAGTCCTCTGCCACTGACTGAAGATGGTGCACAATATACTTGTCAGTACACAGCCTCTTCAGTATATGTCAACAATGTGGATGTTACCAGTAGTTCACATACAATAGTACTTACACGTAAGGAGTTATAGTAGTAGTAGTACTTGTACAAGTTTCTTGCTACAGTCAGTATGTATCATTGTCAACTAACTATAGACTGCAGTTTATGATAGAATATAATTTGTTATTTAATTACAAATAGCTATATTTTAATTTTAATTTTTATTCAACTTGAAATACACCTCAATATACCTATACTTTTATGTATTATTAGTTGTATTATTAAGCAGTCATGTTCATCTAGTTTTAAAAGTCATCTTGCAGTCTCTTTAGACCTCAAAGTAGCTATGTAGCTTTTGACTATAGCTTCATCCAAATGACCTGTTTTCCTGACAAAAAACACTCAAACTACTTAAAAAATGGTGGAGCTTTTAAATGACATATGGTTAGGGACTACATTGCCATAGCAACCACTCTCCACAACTATTTCGACTTGAAAAAAACTACGAACAAATAGACAGAACATTGCTTTTCTAAGAGTTACAGCATAGTTTGGTAGTGTTTTTACACTATGCTATTCTTAAACAGTAGCTGTACACTCCACTTTTTCACACAAACTTGTTCACTGGATATACCAACAGACTTACTTTCGTGACTTGACTATAGGACAATGGGTTTTCAAGTAAGAACAATACTGTTGCTAGGGCTATAGCTATGACAAACAGTGCATTAGCCAAGATAACTTATTACCGCTGCTGAACTGCATCCTCAAAGCATCAAGTACGTTGTACACAATGGAGTTCATATGGGTAAACAATTTGATGGTAAGGGTAAAGATTGCTAACCAAAGGATTCCATTCAGTGGAATGTGGGGACAGGGTTGCCACCAAGCAAACACCACATTCAAGTGTCAAAGTACAAAGTGACGTATGTATGTTCACAGATATAATTATATATATATTATTCATTTGATACAGGAGAATATCATGAGTCTGTTGGCTCAGTATTTACGCGAGTGCCGCAGGCACGAGCCTAATTACCGCCAATCAGACGAGTGATATTCTCGGGTATCCAATGGATAATAAATTTATTAGGTACTGCTCATGCGCGAATACCTTGGTAACATTCTATAACCTTGGTGGACGTAATAACCCAACGTAATAACTATGAACACAGGTGATATGGAAAAATATTGCCCTGAGCCACATCCTGTTTACTTTAATGCATTTTCTATGTGGCAACAGTTATCAGGCTCTGTTCAGTACCTAATAAATACAAATATCCTGTATAGTGTCTCACTCGCTTCGCTCTCTTACATAAAGCTACAGTATTGTGATAATTTTTTACTTCAAATACTCTTACAACAAAAATCGGTCAAGTTTTTTATAATTAGGTACACTATGATAAAGGTGTTTCAATGCCATATTAACCACTTGCCGGAATTGTTTGACAAAACAAATAAAAAACAACCAGCATTTCTGAGGAGTTACTGCACAGGTTAGAATCTAACCTATTATGCTCACTGCCATAGTATTTGCCTAAAAAGCTATTTAAAGGAAGCTAATATATTTATTTGCTACTAAAATGTTTACATTGTGCTTTTCTTTAGTGAAGCCGTGAATATAATTCACAGCACTTTCACACATTAATGTTTACTGAACAGACCAACACAAGACTTACCTTTTGTGCTTAGTCTAAAGGACAATGAATTTTCAGGTAAGGAACAATACTGTTGCGTAGGATGTATATACAACTATGACAACTAGCACATGAACTTACTACCACCACTAATTCAAATATATAATGAACTCTTGTAAGTTTGTTAATTTTAACTGTATCCTCAAAAGAATTCAAAGCAGTTAAACAATTCAATTTTATTTAATGATGAGGTAAAGATTGATAAATCAAAGGATTCCATTTAGTGGAGTATGGGACGGAATCGACCTACGAGCAAACACGAGAATATGAGGTCAAAGTACAAACTGACATGCATACTTTTAGACATATACAAACACAAACACCCCCAATTTTTAATTGTAACCCATATACATCCAGTACCAGGCTCACACTAACACAATGTAGCATAGGGTAAAACTATAAACTGTGCTGTAATTCACTGAGAAATGCATTTTTAGTTTGTTTGTTTGTTTTTCAAATCAAATATTGCAGAGAGTGGCTACCATGCCATTAATACCTTTCCATAATATGTCGTACTTTAAAAACAAGGCCATTTTTACATAGCAGGAGTGTGTTTTGTCAGAAACACAGATCATTTAGATGAAGCTATCACTATTACAGTCAATGGCTACATAGCTACTTGTAGTTACTTTTAAGACTAAATAGACTGAATGTTGCCTTCTTGAACTAATTTAACAGGATCAAAGACAATCTAAATTAATGTAGCCTTATTATTATTTTTGTATAATTTTATCATATTCTACCTTGTGTGAATACTTGTGCATGATGTTTCGCTCGCCATTTGTGCTGAAGCGCATCACTAGTTAATTTATACAAGTTTAACACACCTTTTCACAAATTGTATATATTATATATATTATTTAGCATCGGCAAGTTCTTCTAGTGTGAATGTCTTGGCTGTGGTGGTGTCAACTTTTGCAGTCATTATTGTGGTTTTCATAGTCATTCTTGTATTTGTAATTATATTATCTCTGAAGTACAAGAAGAGATCAATATCGTGAGTTATAATTACTAATTCATGACCATGCTGCCAAGGCACTAGGTGTCTATAGACTAACAGGTCGTAATCCGTCACCAGCCTCTTGGATTTGTGTGATTATATTTAATTCGGTCTTTCACCAGCCAATCCTTGACTATTGCTGATCAAAATAGATACTAGTTCGATATAGATGACAACAACAAAATCAAGAGATTTTTTCACATTTTTCCTTTGCTTTTTTCCAAACCCCTTTAGGTGAGAAAGTTTCAATCTACAAACAAGATCATAAAAAAAACTAAAATCAAAGAATGCTGTGGATATTATAGAAATATTGTTTAAGTAAGCCTCAGGGTTTGCCGAGAACAATATAAAAATAGTGCATGTACATAATGTTCAATGTTCAACAGCAACAGCTTGGGTTAAAAAATTGGGAAGGTCAGGAAGTGGGTATGCATTAACACTAGAAGTATGTGTGTCAATGATCAAGTGTAAAGCATGAATTAAATAATATTGTGAGAACTAGCACAAGATAAGATATTAATAATTTTTTTGCTTTAAGAATTTAGAATTATATTAAGATTCGATTAAAACTAAAGCTACAGGTAGAGAGGATGACAAAACCAAAGTTATTATTGTAGCAAATTAACCGTAAATCATGCAATTGATAAGTAGTGATGTAAATTTAACATGAAGTAAATAATTTCAAAATATTGTAGTAGTAATATATTTATGTACCCCATTTTTTCAAAAAAATAAGCTATTTTTGAAGTTGTAGAATTTGAAAGTGACCAAAGTTTACCAGTACTATGTCAAAATATTAAAAAAACAACACTGGTTTAATCACACTTGTTTCACTATGTTACTTGGTTAAAAGTTTTTCGGAAAGACGTTCCTTTTATAAGTAGGGAGTGTGGCAGTAGTGACCATTACTGTCAACCTAATTGTTGACAGTACTATTAAAACTATAATAAAACTAGCAAAAACAATATGAATCTTTAAACCACTTATATTTTCCAAAATGTTACATATTGATAAGATAGTGATGTGATAATCATTGTGAAGTAGCTAATAACTTTTATATAAGTGAATATGATACTGTTTGTTAAGTCAACAGTGTATAGATATAAACTTTATCCAATAAAATTATAAAGATTCTTAAAATCATAAGCATATCGTACACTTTCTATTTTCCAGGGAAATTGAGACAAACCAAAAAGATCATAATTACGAAGACGTCAAACCAGTAAAAGACAAAAGCAATTCTAAGCCTGAAGATATGTCGATGACAAGTTGTGCAGCATATGGTGAAATTGCTACTGCTGGCAAGCTAAAAATAGACGATAACATCACTTCGGGAGATTATGAAACAATTGCTGTGTGACATTATTCAATATTGCAATATTTAAGACTGCACTGCCATTGCTCGTTAATTTTCATGTATCTGTAGCTCTCTGTTTTGATGACTTTTAACATATATTGATACCATAATTTCAAGCATAAACATAGAAATATATTGCAATCTGATGTGGTAAAAACTCAGTTAAAAATGCCATAATCTGACAGGCCTTGCACTGAGTACAGAAGAATGTGATATGCAGAAAAGTCAGCCAGAAAGTAAGCATATGCAATGCATTCAGCTGATATAGATATGTATGTATGTATGTATGTATTTATGTATGTATGTATGTATGTATGTATGTATGTATGTATGTATGTATTTATGTATGTATGTAGGGAGTGTGGCAGTAGTGACCATTAAATTATATGGATTTTATTTCTTGCTATTGATTGGGATATTTGCTGCTGTTTCAAATTCATTTTTTTTATTTTGCAAAATAAAATTGCATGTTTTGCTTTTTTCAAGCTCATTTTGCACTCAGAATTGCTTCATTCTTTAATGACAACCCATATAGCTCAAATTTTGCTATATAAGCACATATTATCAAGGCCTACTGATAACTTGTCTATTTAAAGCTTTATACTGTTCACAGTGAAGCTTGTATATGCATGCGTGTGTGAGCCCCAATATCAGTATAGAAAGTCCTGGTGAAGATAGCCAGCAAGCTTTGAAATAAAATTTAAAACTGTTGTATTCACTTGAACAAGCTAGGTGACTGCCACTTAAGTGTTATTGTTTTTTCACAAGCAAATGACTGACATGTTGGGGTATCTTGCACTATATATCTACCTTAGTATATGAGCTGTAGTTCAATTGGGAGTTTTATGCACAACGTAGAACTCCAGCATTATAGAACTCTTTGGTACAGATATTAGTATTTGTGCAATGTTAGATCTTGTTTACAAGGATTTCCATCAATAATGTGATTTTACAGAGTTTGCTTTTGGTAAGTATACATTTTAAACTAACCCACACCTCTTAAGCAATGTTTTTTTTAAAGTAACACAAACTATTCAGCAAATTGAATATTGCCAATAACAATACTACCTTGCTTATTGTAAAAAGAGAGCAATTTTTTGAGTTCAAATAAACTGAAGTAGACATAGTGTTGCAAAGAATATGTTCAGAATATACTTTCATTACAACTTCAATGGAGTACAAACAATTTCTCAAGTCAACTGTTTTGGGAATGTAAATTAAGTTGTTAGTCATTGATATCATAAGTATTAAGGTGTATAGCTCATAAAACATTACATACAGTAATACATGCTTGCCACATGCGTATTTTTATCACCTTAGAATTGGAGTGAAATTGCATATTCAGTTAAAATTATTCAGGTATATAACATACCAAAGAGCAAAATGTTTTATCATTATAATATACCTTTTATAATCTTTTTCAGAATGGAAGCAAAGTGGGTGAAAGCAAGATTAAATGAATAATTAGAAAAGCAAAATACTGGTACATTAATTATTGAGCTCAAAAAAATAGCAAAATAGAAAAAAAGAAAAGAAAATCATCCTCATGCATGTGTAAACTAAATATTGGAGTATTTATCTTTATATATCAAGTACACATGTACTTGGATTGTATAATAGATGAAATGGTGTCTTATATTTCTAAGTCAATTGTTTTCTCATGCTTGTAATTGTGAATTATTATTGTTTAATTTACTTATGCTTCAAATTCATTTTTGTTTATTCTGTAAAGTAAAATAACCCATTTTGCTTTTATTCCAAATGGTTTTGGTCTCATAATTGCTTCATTCTCTTAATACAACCCATATAGCTCAAACCTAGCTATATAAGCAAATGTTATCAAGGCTTACTGATAGATTGTCTATTTATAGCTTTATACTGTTCACATGAAGTTTCAGTATGCATGCGTGTGTGAGACCTGCTATCAGCTGTAGCAAGTCCTGTGAAGATAGCCAGTAGGTTATGATAGAAAATTTAAACTGTTGTATTCACTTTGAACAAGCCCGGTGAGAGCGACTTAAGTGTGTTTTTATTTTCCAGAGCAAGCCACTGACTTGTTGAAGTTGGTATCGCTATATTTGTACCATTGTGTATGAGCTGCAGTTCAATTGGGAGTTTTATGGTGGTGTACAACAATATGTAGAGCTCCAGCAGTATTAGAACTCTCTGGTACAGACATTAGTATCTGTGCAATGTATGTCAAATCTTGTTTACAAGTATTTCCATGAATAATGAGAATTTACAAAGTTTGCTTTTGGTTGAGTATACATTTTAAACTAACCCATTGCTAATCAACAATGTCTTTTTAAAGTAACATAAACTATTAAGCTAATTGAATATTTCCATTAACAATACTACTTAGCTTATTGTAAAAAAAGAGCATTTTTTGAGCCCACATAATCTGAAGTAGACAATGTTTTGCAAATAATATGTTCAGATCATACTTTCGTTACAACTTCAATGGTACATAAAAATCAAGTCAAATGTTTTAGGAATGACAAAATTACTAACAAAATAGGCAAGAATAAAACATTAAATACTTAACTTAATTAACCATTTAATCACCACACATAACATTTTATCAACTTTATAATGTACTACTTTTCCTGTCTAGGCTTTTTAGGGTTATATAGGGTGGAACTATGGCTTGTTAGACTGGAACTAAGGCTTGTTAGACTGGAACTAAGGCTTCATAGTCTTAGACTATGACTAAATAGGCTGGGAATATGCTATTTATGCTGAAAATATGACATTTTAGGCTAGAACTATGTTTTTCAGGCTTGAACAATTTCCTTCCAAGCAGGAACCATTGATCCTGACAGTGACAAGTAATTCTATTATCTAAGCAGTGAATGGAGCAATTTCAATAGCCATAGCAGTTTTATAAACCTTGATATTTTAAAGTCAGGTGCTGAGATATACCAGAAAATATATAAAGCAATAGCTGAAGAAGTAAGGTTTCAAGTGTCTGTTCGGACCATTGGGTGCTGCAAACATCTCATTACAAGCAACACTATATTAATGAGAATGAAGGAGTATGAATGAGTAAATTATATATGACTACTTAACTCTACTTATAACCTAGATAACTTTTATATTCCAGAAAGTAAAGTCATGACATATCGTCAATCCATCCTTTGGTGCCAGCAAAGTACTTTTGATTACTTTGTGTTGCCTTCTTATGCTGTAACAATAGGCAATAAAATTATTTAATGATTATAATAAACCATGAATATATTTTTCTAGTATCAGTCTGCTTACAACTCATCTTTAATAATTATTTTCATGTTTGGCCATCTGAGCACATAAAATTGGAGTGGGAGAGTTTGTTGTTTAGTGAGAAACAATGGTCAATATTTTATCTAACATACTAAAAGGACCTTGTCATATCTCTTGTTTGGGATATCTGTACAGCAGATTCTAGTCGGAAATTGTTTTATGGTAGCCTGCAAATTTAGAAGCTTACAGGTGAAGCACCTTAACCAGAATCACTATCTCATGCAGATATGCTGCTTTTATCTGCACTGGTTTATGCATAGTGGATGAACTTCATGATCAGAAATTCTTCCAGATGACATTTTGGGCTGGAATTTTGTGTTTAGTTTTGAACCATGACTATTCAAGCTGGGACTATATGGATTCTGACAGTAAATAGTGATTTTAGTAGCTATAGCAGTGTAGGGGGCAATTTTCATAGCCATAGCAATTCTGATACCACCTTCAGCTTTTAAGCTAATAGTCATCTATTTTTCTTTAATAGTTCGAGCCTAAAAGCCATAGTCACCACCTATAGTGCCATAGTCCCAGCCTAAAAGCCATAGTTCTAGCCTAAAACCCATAGTCCCAGCCTAAAAGCCACAGTCTCTACCTAAATGCTATACTCCATGCCTAAAATGCCATAATCCCAGCCTAAAAGCCATAGTCCCTACCTAAAAGCCATAGTCCCTGCCTAAAATGCCATAATCCCAGCCTAAAAGCCATAGTCTCAGCCTAAAAAAGCCATAGTCCTAGCCTAAAAGCCATAGTCCCAGTCTAAAAGCCATAGTTCAAGCTTAAAAGCCATAGTCCCTGCCCAAAAACCATAGTCCCAGCCATAGTCCCAGCCTAAAATGCCATAGTCCCAGCCTAAAATGCCATAGTCCCAGCCTCAAATGGCTAACTGTAGCCTATAAAGTCATAGTCTAAGCCTAAAAAGCCAAAGAGTCACTAAGAAGCCCCACCCACAACAGGAAGAAAATTTTAAGGAAACTAAAAGTGGTGCTACTCGAAGCATCCATTTAGTTTAAATGGTTTTTGGCCTTGTTGTTTATACATGATATGAGAGTACTTTTCATGGTATTTGCAGTAAATGTTTTTTCACCATAGTTACCCGTTAATAGTTCACTTCCTGTCAATTTGCATGCTCATAGAATAAAAGAGACATGTTATGGAGTTTCTTTTATAGCAGGAGCCATTGAAGAAAGGATGACCTCCATTCTGTTTCTATCAAATTTACTGATAGTGGCTCATGGAGGTTAGTGATAGCTTCATAGGCATTAATGTAATCTTATATTTGTGCATAAACATTATGCAAATAAGTTTTTTAGTCATAGATATCATAAATAGATTTGTATCATGTTATATGGATAAATGTAAATAGTGGCTGTAAATAGCTACATAATTCTTGAGAATAGCTTTAGTTTTTCTTAGGGAACTTGTACATCTTGTACATAAAGTTAATACAAATGTCAATGGCATTAGGAAGTATAAAATAAGTTTTTTTGGTATTATGTATTATAATTGTACAAATATTGTATAGACATTCGCAGACTATGGATACAGATATGGACGTGACAAAATCAAAATTATTGTACTTTTAGAATAGGCTTCAAAATTAGAAATGAGCTAAGAGCAGTTAAATGTAACAAAATAAACATGGGAACACTCGCGGAGATAAAAAACAGAACTTAACTGTAAAATGTAAACTGGTAAACTTTATTAGAAATAAGAATAATATGAGACACAATATTCAGTTCAAATAATGTAGTGACTGTTTCAGAACAAAAGTAATTGCTGAGAGAACTATCATTGACCCTTAACGCAAATACCCATGTAAATCCACCTACACTTAGCCACGATAGACGCTGACTAATAAAGTGCGAGGGGTTCAATTAGACTTCACCTGAAGTGGTTCTAGTAGTAGTGCCTACATTGAGTTAGAGGGAACACCAGCCTTTGACTTCTTTTCTCCAATTTTGTTGAGTTCATCTTGTACTTCCCTTTGTAAGAAGTCAAGGTAAAGTTGGTACTTGTGCTATAAGGGGATAGCTATGATTATACATAACAACGAAGTTAGCTAGATATTATAAAACCTCAATGTCAACCTGCTGGATACTTATAAATAACCTCACTTCACGTTTCAGACTGTCCAAGTGTTACAGCTCTGGTCTCTTTGATACTCAAACTAATACAGATGTTACGTTGAAAATGATTAATAGTTAAACTCACATATGACAAAAGCGAGTACTCCTATTGCAATAACAGGTTAGGGTCATATATCACACTTTCAAACTTATAATTACAAGGGATAAATAAGTATGCACAGTGAGACAGAACCTGTGTGTAAGACATATGAATATCATTATGTGAAAGGCAACGAAATGATATATTCGTGTGTGCATATTGGGTGTTATTGGTGACAGTTCAAGTTGAAGAGTAATTGTTTATTGTTCAGGTTGAGTCCTGAACAGACACCTAACCTAAACATAGTCTCTACTGAAAATTTTGAATCTCTCATTTCTATACATCATCAAATTTAGAAAGGAAATAGGACTGCATAAAAAAAATCCAGCTATAAATGTTTTTAATGATGAAAACAATAATTACCAATGTATTTGCCTGTCTAATTGATAATTAGAACACTGACAATTGATAACTTTCTTCCAATTTATTGTAAATGGGAAGCAAACTCAGAATTTGATTCTAATGATTGCTTGATGTTACTTAATTCTACGTAATTTTACTAGCTCTCCGTTCTCTTAATTCCGTTTACTCTAGTTGTGTGAATAGTCTTTTTACAGTTTAACTGATAAGTGTTGTTCTCGCATGATTTAGTAAGTTTTAGTTATAATAAATGTTAGGTGCATTTATTATACAAAGCATAGTTCTCCAAACTAAAAATTAAAAATATTAATAAATAATATGCTGACATTGCTAATGTAATAAAGAGAGACAAATAGAAGAATGTTATCTTGTATTTATTGTTATGTTAATTTGCAGCCTTATTGCTTAGAATTGGATCAAGAACTCTTAGTGATGGAGATTCTGTTAATATTGCTGATATAGGACATCAACCATCTAATCGCAGTGATCCTGGAAGTACATTAATGTGTGACACTACTAATGTCAATATGGAGTGTTGTAGAAATTTAGACACTGGAAAGGGAGTGGGAGCTATTGGAAACTGGTATTTCCCCAATGGATCTGCTGTTCTTACATTAGCCAATTTAGGACAGACTACACACACATTTTACAGAGTAGTTGCTGCTCAACAAGTTCGTCTGGCAAGTACAGGAGCTCCAGTTGGACCACTGGGAATATATACATGTTCAGTACCTGATAATAATGGAATTCTTGTCAATGCAACGGTTAATATATTACCGGGTAAATACTGTAGCTAGATTATTTTTGTTTAGTTTAGTTGAGTATTGTTGTATTTTTTTGATGATGCAAATTTCACTCCAGCAAATTTGGTGTTGGCATAGTTAATGTAGAGAACTTAATTGCTTATTATCCATTGATTCCCATGCTCTATACTATAATCATGTCTTTTGAAGAGGCTCAAATAATGTTAAGCAAAGTTGAGTATCTAGCAAATTAAATATAACAATATTAGGCACGAAAATGACTAGGTGGGTGTGTCTTAAATGTGAATAAGGAAGTCCTTTCCATAATTTCTAGATTTCCCCCGTAACTCACTATCAGATTAAAATACATATCACGAAAAAAATAGTGACTATCAAAGATAAGGTACACACATAATAATGATGAAGTAAAGTATATACTTTCAATGTATTTTGTACAGTTACTGTCACCTCTGTCACTATAACTCCACCCAACCCTAGTGGAGTAGCTGGTGTAGATAATGTTACTCTCACATGTACTGGAACTCTATCAGGACCTGCTATAGCTAGAGTTCAATGGACAGGACAAAGGATGCATACTCCACCACTGGCTACAGCTCCATCTAATACAGTCAGGGATTCATTTGTACTAACTCGAGTTAGACAATCCTATGCTGGAACTTACACATGTACTGTAACTATTGGAGCATCTAGTATGAGTAGATCTGTATCATGACAGTTACAGGTGAGTTTGTCATTTTAATATGTGAGAATTATTTTAAGCTGCTCTACATATTTAGCTCCAGATATACCTATCTCTATAATGGAGAACCAGTCACCAGTTGCTCTTCGTGACTGCATACTCACCTGTATAGCCACACCTCCTTCTTCTTTGGAAGTGACTTCACCATCATATCAGTGGAGAAGAAATGGACAAGTTGTACCAAATCAGAATAATAGACAATTGAACTTTAGTTCTCTGTCACTGACTGAAGATGGTGCACAATATACTTGTCAGTACACAGCCTCTTCAGTATATGTCAACAATGTGGATGTTACCAGTTCCACACATACAATAACACTTACACGTAAGTACAATAAGAGTAGTAATACTAGTAGTAGTATTAGTACAATTATCTTGCTTATGTCAGCACAATTAATTATAGACTGTATTTAATGATAGAATATAATTAGTAATAATAGTGATAATATATGAAATTTTTATCAAATTTAAAGTGCACCTCAACATACCCATATTTATGTTTTTAGTGGTATTATTAAGCAGTCCTCCTACAAACATACAAGGAACAGTTCAACAAACTTCAGTGATGCTCACATGGACACAGTCAGATATTGATGCAGTGCAAAATTACATCATAAGTTACAATAGAACTGCAGGATGTTCTGATGCTCCAAATGGAAGTCAAACAATCTCAGGATCCATGAGGATGTATACTCTATCTGGTTTACAAGAAGACATAACATATAACATCACTATAACAGCAATGAACACTAGAAATAGATTATCAGCTACAATATCTTTCACTACTCTCACAGCTTGTATGTCGAACTAAATATATAGTACTTATCACATGAGTCACAGTAGGCTAATTATATAATTTATGAGCCAGAGATGAATGAAAATAAAGCAAAAGGTGAAATATCTAGACCTGTCATTCTAACAAGTGTAATAGGTAGTTTATTATAAGCTAGATATCTTCACTGAAATAATTTAGTCTAGGGTTGGTAATCTGGGTGTGAAGTTTGCTGTAAAACTATTCTCCACAACCCCCAGCTGATATTTTAGCAGCTGCTCTAACCAGGTTGGGTAGGCTTCCCCAGTGGAAGGTAACTGTAAAAATCCAGAAAACTAGTAAGCCAGGCCAGGTTGCTATAGCTACTATGGTAATGCACTTGCATAAGTCAGTTTTGGGATAACACCTTGTGACAAGTGACTCAAGGGTCATGGACCTAATAATAACACTGTGGAGATATCTGGTGTGGAATATGTATGTTAACCTTGTCATTCATGATTGCTCATGCTCACCTCCCCACACTTTATTGTCTATAACCATTACTGGAAGGAGGGGGATTGGTAATGCACTGGGTCCTCCCTTCCAGCCAATAGTGGGAACCAGGTCCTGCACCCTACCTACTAGCACATCCTCACTAGCACCTGCCAGCACATTCCTTACCAATCCCAGCCAGCATATTCTCACTAGCCCCTGCTCGTAGCTACTGCTTTCCTCCCTATTTGATCCTTCACCTCACCTGCAGATTGCCCCTTAGATCATTACCTTCCTGGTTCCTTATTTGTTTTGGGGAGTTTATGTTTGCAACATGCTCCAGTGACTAAAAGCCACACTCCCCAAACCCATATACACTGATTACCAAGTAACATTCACAAGTGTAACAATAATATACAGCCTCTATCTATCCCTCCATAGTTGTGGAATAAGTTATTAGTACATCACACAACTTCTACATAAAATACAGTGCCCCCTTCATAGTCCTTACCATTTCTATTATCATTATATCAATTACTATTCCACCCAAACATGGAGACGAAAATCACAACAACAAACACAACTTCTCAGGTTTTATTTTCACTCACCTCTGGCTCGTGAAAATAAATTAGCCTGCTCGTGAAATATTTTGCCATATCAAACTATGACTCATGCAATAAGTACTATATAATAATGTTATAATATACTCATATATTTCCCCCAAAATATTTACAAATTGTGGAGGTATACATTATATAAATTTGGTTAAAAAATCTGAATACACTTGTACAACAAAGATAGATATATATATATGCTTTAACTTTTCTTCTTTCGGTAATGAATTGTATTTGTAGCTCCAAGTGGCACAGTTCAAGAAATATTATTGGAAGGTAACAGCCTCACTAGTATTTCTATTTCATGGCAGCCAGTGGATTGTCTACAACAAAATTCTCCAATTACAAGCTACAAAATTCGCTATACTGAGACTTCTAGTACTACAGGACCAATAACAACTACTTACACATCATTTGTAGCTACTTCATTATTCCCTGGCACTTCCTACACATTTGAAATAGCAGCCATTAACAAAGACGGGGATGGGCCATATCAACAATTCATAGTATCAACTCAGCCACCTATGGGTATGATAATATTGCAATCATTTGGTTTAGCAACCAATTACTTTATTTCTGTAGTAAATGTAACTATTACTAAAAGGTCATTGTATTTTTAACAACAATATTATAATGATAGAGAAGTTAGCTAGCTAATATAAAAGTTATCATGTTGTGATCCTTCATAAACACAAGATTGAAACTTTCTCACTTAAAAAAAGGGGTCTAAGGAGAAGCAAAGGCAAATGTGAAAAAAAACTCAGTTGTCGTTGAGGAAGTGAACTCAGGACCCCTAGCTTTAGCTACCTGTGCATTTTGCATTTATAATATTGAGTAGTACTGCTTGCTGCAGTTCCATACTCTACAGACCACCAATTATGGGCCACTAAACAACATTTTTATTGTTGACCAAAAACACCTACTCCTCCGGAGCACTGGTGGCTAAAGCCAGGGGTCGTGAGTTCAATTCCCCGGTAACAACTGTTATTATTTCACATTTTTCCTTAGCTTCTCTTTAGGCCCCAATAGGTGAGAAATTTTGTATAAGTTCAATATTAAGCTGCTGGATAGCTATAAATAAGCTTACATAATGATTCTGACTGTCCATGTGTTACAGCTCTGGTCTCATTGATATCGAACTAATACAATTATAGTGTTGAGAATGATTAATAGCTAAACTCACATATGGCACCTAACCTAGTATCTACTTTAATTTTTCAATGTCATTTTTATATATCATCAAGTTTAGAAATAATTGTGACTTCATAGAAAAAATAACTCAAACTACAAAATGTTTACAATGATGACAACAATTAATACCAATGTATTTTAGCTGTTTAAATCATTTTAACACTGACAATCGATTGCTTTCTTCCAAATGGGAATCTTGTGAACATTTATTGTAAACTGGAAGAAAAACGGATTTGAGTATAATGGTTGCGTTATGTAAACTAGAGTAAACATAAACTAAGTGAACTTCTGCATAATTTTACCATGTTTGTTCACTTAGTTTATGTTTACTCTAGTTGTGTTAGTATTGTTACAGTTAAACTGATAAGTGTTATTCTCGCAGGTTTTATTAAGTTTAAGTTGTAATAAATGTTAGGTGTAATATTTTCCAAACTAAATATTAAAAATTTAAAAAATAATATACTGCCATTGCTAAAGTTAGAGACAAATGGAAAAATGTTTCTAGTATTTATTGTTTTATTAATTTGCAGAGTTATTCTTTAGAATTGGATCAAGAACTCTCAATGATGGAGATTCTGTAAATATTGCTGATATAGGAGGTCAACCTTCTAATCATGAAGATCCTGGAAATACATTAATATGTGACACTAGTAATGTCAATATGGCTTGTTGTAGAAATTCAGAGAGTGGAATGGGAGCTATTGGGAACTGGTACACTCCCTCAGGTTCTGCTTTAACTGCATCAAACTTAGGAGAGACTACAGACACATTATACAGAGTAGTGTATGCTCAACAAGTTCGTCTGGCAAGTATTGGAGCTCCAGTTGGACCACTTGGAATATATACATGCTCAGTACCCGAAAATAATGGAAATCTTGTCAATGCAACTATTGATATCATCAATACATTATCTGGTAAACAGTGAGCTAGATTATTTTTGTTTTGTTTGTTTAATTTTGTCATAATTTGATGATGCAAATTTCACTCTAGAAAATTTGCTGTTAAAATTAATGTAAATAGCTGAATTGCATATCATCTGTTCACATCCTGTATACTACTGTCATGTTCATAATAATCATGTGTTGCAAATTTGGCTCTAAAATGTTAACCAAAGATGAGTATTATCTGACAAAATACATATTATAGTAACATAACCATGTATTCAATTGTATAAGATCACTTTCATCATTTTATCAGTTCTTTGGGGTTGATACAAACGATACATTTATTTACATTGCATAAATATTACTATACGAGTTACAATGCAACATTTTTGTATGTCATCAAAAGCAGCAATTTGCTAGTTAGCTCTTTCATGTAAGATGCACTATAAAGTAAATATTTGAAAATTTTATTGAAACAATTAAAGAGATGTCTTTACAAAAATTTGTACAACACTGTGTAACTCTAAAATATCAACTAAACTATCAAATTGAACTGATGTTTACTCCATTAATGTTTATAGTCAGTTCTGTCTCATTATCTCCTATCAACCCAGAAGTTATAGCTGGAGAGTCTCTTACATTAACATGTACTGCTACTATAACTGGTAGAGGAACTCCATCATTTACTTGGACTGGTCAAGTGTCTCGTGGTCCACTGCAAGGTCAGGCTGTTCAAGGAAGTACAAACACCTTCACAGATATGTTGAGAATAGAGAGAGTGAGCCAACACAATCCATCTGTACAATGTATGGCTTCAATTAGCAATTCTACTCTAACAACTTTAGTCACTTTATCAGTGTCAGGTATTTTATTATCACTGTATAAATAGTATTTCATAGTATTCAATGTTACACAGTTCCCGAAACATCAGCTAGCATTACAGAAAGTAGAGTTCCAAAAGTTTCACTCAATTACATACTCACTTGTAATGTGAATATTCCATCAACATTAATGATAGTATCATATTCATGGATGGAGGGAAATACTCTATTGACAGGACAGAATACTCATCACTTAGACTTGAGTCCACTACAATTAACTCAGAATACAACACAATATACCTGTCATTATTCAGCTACATCTACATATCTTTTGAATTCTGTTATGGGAACAAGTCCCCCACATAAAGTACTAATTATTGGTAAGTATAACAGAAAAGTTAAACAATTATAATTGACTAAGAATATCACAAAACTAATTGTGAAGCTATTTGTTATGAAGTAGTGTAACTCACAGATTGTACATATTATTTCTGTTAGTGTCTCTCTATAGTTAATGCTTACTCTGATTTTCAGATTGAGTCCTGGACAAGTATAATGGTATTGCTTCAAATCTAGTAATATAAATTAGCAGATATTTCAATATTCTGAAAACAGTTGTTGTGTTGAAGTTTTGAACTAATCAGTAGTCTCTTCTCCATTTACTGAAATCTGCATTTTCTGTGCCTATATTTTTGAAATTTAATATATGGAGTACTAAGCATAAGCAGAGATAATGTTTTTTACTTCATATTTATTTGTGCTCATTGTTTGTTTTGTATGTTTATTAGTTTGACTGGCTAGTTTTCCAGACAGTTTGCTCTGGCATGCAGCTGCATGGTCTGATTCAAATACAGTAATTGAAGCATCCTGTATTAGATTACATATCAAAATAAATGACAATTAGGAGTGAAATACTGAGATTTTACTGAAAGTGTCAAAATATGTCAAGTTTGGAGCTATAATGGCTACTTTTTTTTAAGTAGAATCACCAAAGTGAATAGGAAAAAGTCATTATGAACTTAAGTATAAGTGCTTGTAGATGGTGCATATCACATTTATATCCAAACCAACTGTTGATTCTAAGTCATTGAGATATAATAATGACTTAAGATGAAACCCCCACTTTCTGCTCAAAACATACATAATTTATTATTTTTTTCTCATTTTCTGAACTGGCACAACTTGCTGACAAACAACAATTTTAGAAGGTTGAATATTCTTTTAGTGCAAAAGATGAGAATTAGCTATTTCAAATATCGTCAGTTGTGAGCTGATCTTGCGCTTCTAAGATTTTATTTAAGTACTGTTAGTTTTAAGAGATTTGTGTAGTTTTACAGTAGAAATATTTTTGGCTGTTGGAAGTATCGCTGGCTGAGAGCAGCCACGTCTTAGTGAAAATTTACTTCATTTTTAAAGGTTAGTACAGTCAGTATTTTCACTGACATAATTTCATGTTCACCCTTAACTATGTAACTGCTTTTAAAATATCAACAATACCAAAAATAACAATAATAGTAATAAAAAACTCAAGTGATTATTGTTAAGGCAGTCAAACTGATCAGTTTGCTAACAATTTTCATGCTAAGTTTTAGAAAGGCCAGTCAAATCTTCACCTCTGAACAATTTATCCAGAAAAATGTACAGAGAAAAAGTGGAATTTTTATACAATAACTTGCACTGTGTTTGATATATCCAATAAATGAAAAAATAATTTGGAGAAATCAATTCTTTGTGTCTGAACTTCTTACCTTAGCTCTTCTTGATTATGTGGACAATCAACAACTTCAGACATAAGAAATATATTTAACAATAGTAAAAAACATCATTAATCTATTTATGATTGTTTAAAACAGCACCTAACATTAACTAGAAATTTTATATTGTAACTTCATTAGACATGAAAATGTCTGAGTGGGTGTGGCTTAAATTAAAACAAGGAATTCGTTTTTTGACCCAGTAACCCAGTCTCAACATTAAATACATATCACTTAATAAATAATGACAATCAATCATAAGGTATACAAATAATAATAAAAAAATAAAGTATATACTTCAATCTATTTCATACAGTTGCAGTCACCTCTGTCACTATAACTCCACCCAACCCTAGTGGAGTAGCTGGTGTAGATAATGTTACTCTCACATGTACTGGAACTCTATCAGGACCTGCTATAGCTAGAGTTGAATGGACAGGACAAATGATGCGTACTCCACCACTGGCTACAGCTCCATCTACTACAGTCAGAGATTCATTAGTACTAACTCGAGTTAGACAATCTTATGCTGGAACTTATATATGTACTGTAACTATTGGAGCATCTAGTATGAATAGATCTGTATCATTAACAGTTACAGGTGGGTTAGTCATTTTAATAATGTAAGATTAATTTCATGCTGCTCTACATATTTAGCTCCAGATATACCTATCTCTATAATGGAGAGCCAGTCACCTGTTGCTCTTCGTGATTACACCCTCACCTGTGTAGCCACACCTCCTTCTTCTTTGGAAGTGACTTCACCATCATATCAGTGGAGAAGAAATGGACAAGTTGTACCAAATCAGAATAATAAAGAATTGAACTTTAGTCCTCTGCCACTGAGTGAAGATAGTGCACAGTATACTTGTCAGTACACAGCCTCTTCTGTATATGTCAACATTGTGGATGTTACCAGTCCCACACATATAATAACACTTACATGTAAGAAATAAGAGTATAGTAGTAGTAGTAGTAGTACAAGTTTCTTGATTCAGTCAGTATGTATCATAGTCAACTAACTATTGACTGCACTGTATGATAGAATATAATTTGTAATTTAAGTGCAAATAGCTATATTTTATTTTTATCCAACTTGAAATGCACCTCAATATACATATGTTTTGTCTTTAGTTGAATTATTAAGCAGTCCTCCTACAAACATACAAGGAACAGTTCAACAAACTTCAGTGATGCTCACATGGACACAGTCAGATATTGATGCAGTGCAAAATTACATCATAAGTTACACTAGAACTGCAGGATGTTCTGATGCTCCAAGTGGATCAAGCCAAACAATCTCAGGATCCATGAGGATGTATACTCTATCTGGTTTACAAGAAAACATAACATATAGCATTACTATAACAGCAATGAACGCTAGAAAAAGATTATCAGCTACAGAATCCTTCGCTACTCTAACAGCATGTATGTTGTGCTTGCTACATATTGTAGTACATACAAATTTTCACCAATATTTACAAATTGTGGAAGTATACTTTATTAAAAATTTATAAGAATTAGTGAATGCAACAAAAAACAAGTTATATACTTTAATATTCTTAACTAAAATACTGTTTATATATAATCATATCTTTGTAGTTCCAAGTGGAACAGTTCAAGAAATATTATTGGAAGACAACAACTTTACTAGTATCACTATTTCGTGGCAGCCAGTTGGTTGTCTTCAGCAGAACTCTCCAATTACTAGCTATAAAGTTCGTTATACTGAGACTTCTATTACTACAAGACCAATAACAACTACTGACACATCATTTGTAGCTACTTCATTATTCCCTGGCACTTCCTACACCTTTGAAATAGCAGCTGTTAACAAAGATGGTGTCGGGCCATATCAACAATTCATAGCAACAACTGATCAACATGCAGGTATACTTATATGTTTCAAAAAATATCTTTAGTCAATGGTCATTCTATTTCTAACAACAGTATTATAAGTATTAATGATATTGGAGAAGATAGTGAAGCACTGTACTGTTTCACTGATGAGTCTCAATGCTGTAGGAGTCAAGATAATTTTCTCCCAGGCATTAGAGATTGGTACTTTCCTGATGGAAATCCTGTAGGAAATGAAATGGCCAATACTATAAGTAGGACTAGAGGACCTCGATCAGTCATACTTCATCGTGATAATGTACTTGCACCAACTGGGATATACAGATGTCAGATATATGATGAAAATACTTATGTAGGAATCTACTCTGACAATGAAGGTATGAATCTTGGATTAATATTTAACATGAAAGGCTTAGTTCTATTTTAATACATTTTTAAGATTACATCTTGATTGAAAGAGTTATGTTATGAAACATATATTTGATAATGATTGATTAATAACGAATGAATATTAAACACTATTCTATCAAACTTGGCAATTAGGTAATACTTTCTGCAATTATACTAAAAACAGTTAAAAGTGATATAATATGTATGGTATCTGAAACTTATTAAATTAATGACAGTACGTAAAGGCCTATTTGCAATAATCATAGATACATACTTGGTGCAATTACAGTAGTGTTCTAGTGTTATCTAGCTTTATTACATGTGTGGCTAACTGTTTTAATATTGCAATTTTGTATTTAAATAGTCTTATATTTTTTTCAATAATAATGGATATTTAGGATTGCTAAAAATTCTGTCTCTATCATATAACACTACAAGTGGTATTTTGACTTGTATATCTACTGGAGGTCCTGTCACTAATCTAACTTGGAATAGAATTGGAGGATCTTACTCACAGAGTAAAATAATAGTGGATACTGTCAGTGCCACTTATCACAACTTTTTATACATATCTAGTAATACACTCTCAGATTACACTGGGATCTTCAGCTGCATTGTTGAAAATGATAAACGTAGAATTTTCATGACTACTCATGAATTTAAAAGTAAGCATAGTTTTCAATATTTATGCCCATTTGAAATTTGTTTTTCGTATTCAAAGCTATAGGATTGACTGAGAATAAACATACGCATGACTCTGAATTTAAAACAAATGTGATTTGTTTTACAAACTTCACTGTGCTCTCTATGCGATGGTTAAATATTTCCAACATTTACTTCACTACAAACCAAATTAGAGACAATGAGCTAATGTTACAGTTATATTATCCTGTTTCTGAAGAATCTAGTGGTACTTTGTTCATTTGTGAAGTAGTCAATCAATTACCATCTGGAAATATAAAGACAAGTACAATGGAACTTGTTATCAGAACATCAGAAGAAAGTGAGCTTTCATTTCACAATATTTTATGACATAATCTTTCTTAAATATTAATGTGCTTCAGCACAAATGGAGGGCAAGCCATTGTGCACAAGGTCAGATAAAAGCTGATTACGAAATCTGTGTACAAAAGTAACAATATAGCTACATTTCTTTAGTTAGCCTGAAATTATTGTCTTAGATCCTGTTCACCTACTTTAGAAGGCATCATTCAGTCTATTTATTCCTCAAATTAGCTATGTAGCCATTGAATATAGCTTCATCCAAATGACCTGTGTTCCTGACAAAAAGAACTCTTGCTCATAAAAACAGTCAAGTTTTTAAATGACATATGATAAGGGACTACATTGCCATGTTTGCCACTCTCCGCAACTATTAGACATTGAATAAACAGACAAACAAGCAGACAAAAATACTTTCTGGAAGTTTTTTATGTTGTGCTATTTTTAAGCAGTAGCTGTAACACTCCACTTTTTCACACACATTTGTTCACTGGATATACCAACAGACTTACTTTTGTGACTTGACTATAGGACAATGAATTTGCCAGTAAGAACAATACTGTTGCTAGGACTATAACTATGACAAGCATCGCATTAGCCAAGATAATTTATCACTGCCGCTAATTCAAACAGAAAAGAACTCCTAAGTTGGTACGATAAAACTGCATCCGCAAATAATCAAGTACGTCGTACACAACCTCATTCAAAGGGGTAAACAATATTGATGATAAAGGTAAAGATCACTAAACCAAAGGATTTCGTTCTGTGGAATGTTAGGACAGCAGTGACTGCCAGGTAAACACCAAAACACAAGGATCACAGTACAGAATAAGATACATATGTCAACACATAAATGTAAACAAATATCCCCAAATCTTAATTTGACATCATACTGCTTAGCGTATCGCTTGCTTCACTCACTCACCAATTAATATTATTGAATTTCTGCAGAAATTGTAATGTATTAAAACAATAACAGTAGATTTGATATAAGTAGTGGCGTGCATGAGCACTAATGACTAGTGAACCTCCCTAGTTATACATTACATAATACGTTACATAAAACAACAGTATAATCATTATTTTTAACTTTAAACATTCCCACTACTAAAGTAGGTTAAGTTTTAAATTACATACGTATGGTAAAGGTATATCAATGCCATAGTAACTACTCACCAGAATCATTCAACTTTTAAAAACAAAACAAAAACACAACAACAACAGGCATTTCTGAGGAGTTACCGCACACGTTTGAATCTAACCTATTAAGACAATATGCTTACTGCCATAGTAGTTGCCTAAAAAGCTATGTAAATGCAGCTAATAATATATTTATTAGCTTGTAAAATGTTTACGTTGTGCTATTATTTAGCCAAGCAGTAGATTTAACACACAACACTTACAACAAACATCCACGATTTTCAATTGTGTTACCCCTGTAAGTGTCTCACTCGCTTCACTCACTCGCCAATAAAACTATTCATCCAGCACCAGGCCAAGTTAGTCACACAAACACAATTTAGCAATAAACCCTACAGATACCTACTCTGAGTTAGAATCACTAGCTTGACATATAAGTGCAACATTTCAAGCATTTTTTGCGAGCAAGCAAGCGAAGCGAACAAGACACTTTACATTGGTGTCGAATGGAGAATTGCAGATATTTGTTTGTATAGTGTGAATGTACATAATATCATTTTGTATTTTGACTCGTGCATTTTTGTGTTTGCTTGGTGGTCGACCCTGTCCCCATATTCCATAAAAGGAATCTTTTGGTTTAGCGACCTTTACCTGTATCATCAATTGTTTACCCCATTGAATTAAGTTATGTGACATACCTGACTATTTGCGGGCACGGTTATGTCTTAAAAACTTAGGATTGTCTTTTGTATTAAAATTTTCTTGGCTAAATGCGCAGTTTGTCATAGTTATAGTCCTACCCAACGGTATTATTCTTACTTGGAAATCCATTTTCCTGTAGTCAAGTCACTGATGAAAGTAAGTCTTGTGTTGGTTGAACAAGTGTGTATGAAAGTATAGAGTGTTACAGGTACTAATAATTACCAATGGATAGCACTACGTAAACAACTACTAAATAAACACATTAGCTGCCTTTACACAACTTCTTTGGCCACTGCTGTAGTAAGCAAGTCACCATTTAGGGTAAGACTATAAACTGTTCTGTTATTTATTAGAGAAAAGCATTTTTTGTTTGTTTGTTTGCTTGTTTTTTTCAAGTCAAATTTTGTAGAGAGTGGTTACTTTGCCATTAACCCCATAACATGTCATTTAATAACTATGTCATTTTAAGTAGCAGGAGTACTTTTTTCAGGATCACAGATCATTTAGATGAAGCTATCACTACTTAGAGCAATGGCTACATAGCTATAATTGTAGTTATTTTTAGGACTAAATAGACTGAATGGTAAGATAATCTAAATTAATGTAGCCTTATCATTGCTTTTGTATACAGATTTTGTAAAAGACTTTATCAGATTCTACCTCGTGAAAATTATTTGTGCACAATGGCTTGCTTGCTATTTGTGCCGTAGCATATTATTACTAGTTAATAATACAAGTTTAACACACCTTTTCATGAATTGTATATATAAATTATTTAGCATCGACAAGTTCTTCTGGTGTAAATGTCTTGGCTGTGGTGGTGTCAACTTTTGCAGGCATTATTGTGGTTTTCATAGTCATTCTTGTTATTATATTATCCCGGAAGTACAAGAAAGGATCAATATCGTGAGTTGTAGTTACTAATACATGACCGGGCTGCCAAGGCACTAGGTGTTTATAGACTAACACGTCGTAAATCTGTCACTTGCTCTTGGATTTATGTGATTATATTTAATTCGGTCTTTAACCAACTAATCTTTCACCATTGTTGATCCAAATAGATACTAGTTCTTATACTCATAATAGATATGATATAGATGACAACAACAAAATAATAGAATAAAGACTAGAGTCAAAGAATGCTGTGGATATAGAAATATCTTGAAGTAAGCCTCAGGGTTTGCCAATAACGATATAAAAATAGTGCATGTTTATAATAAATATAGCAAAATACATGAAAATGTGTGTAGTTAGCTGTTTCAACATTGTCTCTTTAGCTTTAGTTGGCTCCAGTACCCTTTGTAGTATCTCTAAGGAAGGGAAGAAAACTGGAGTAGTCTACAAGGTTCCCTGTTAAGATATTGATCATGCATTGCGGGTGAGACTGGTAGAGCACTGAAGAAAAGACTGACAGACAGCTGCAAGAATATGTGATGTTTAAATTGGCATTGCTACACACCCTCACCAACACAACTACCACATAGACTGGGAAGGTGCCAGGGTAGCTAATAGGGGAGTACAGTCACTTTAACAAAAGCTATACCATACCAATTATTATCCTACTTACAATTTGTGAGTAATATTGAACCTGATTGACTGAGTGTGAAAAAAAGCGCTAAACTGTACAAAACCTTTCAATATTGCCTGTTACTAAAAGTATACAGCAGCAATTATCTTATGTCATTTTCTTATAACTGCACTGCATAAACCTCTAATAATATGAAATTATTATGTCCAACATTGTCATAGGTTAAATTAAGATATAAAACATGAATAAAATGACAGAAGTAAATAATGAATTATTGTTTTTTGATGTCACTTATGGAGTCTTCAACACTCTCTATCAAATCTTCATACATGTACTTTTCTGTGCCACCTTTCTTGGGATCAAAGTCCGCCACAACCTGGCCTTCTCCTTGCAGCTGCCACTTAGTAGCTGGACGGCCTTATATATCGACAGGACCGCGGGCATGTATCCTGCCCGTGCTAATCCCCACCTCGGCTCCAAGGCCAAGCCTGTAGCCACCAGCGAACCTAGTGCTGGCATTATGGAACACACAGGCATGTCTACCAAGGTCAGGAATTTATCTGCTGTTTCCACTGGAAAATAACAAGATCATGGGATGGACAATAATGGGTGTGTTTAGAGTGTGAAAGATATAACAAATTCAATCAGTTTAATAATCCAACGTAAAAAATTAATGCACTATCACAACATCAACATTTGTTGTTGAAGTATCTGTTATACAGAGAACTTCAGCACAGGTAGCACAAGCTCTTCTAACAGTGCAGAATTGCTTCTACATACTATATTTTCTTCTCCACTCTGTCCTAGAGTAATGCATCAATTATGGTCACAGAAACGATCTGATAATTTCAAGATAATTCTTAGACTTGCAGTCTTTCATCCCCATTACTTCAGCTAATTAATTTGTTTGACACTATGTCTCGCTATTCCCTTATTAAGAAGTTGTTGAGGTAAACTAAATTCATAGCTGCTGCTATCCCGGTTATCCTCATTTGCAACTGTCTGGGACTCAGTCACAGACAAATCAAGCAGGACTTGAACACTAACCACTTATCATCAGCTTGTCTGAATTAGCTCATTTGTCATCATTTATGTATGCATACCTTACCAACCCTTAATTATATTCATAGTCACCTTAACCACTGGCTTCCGCCTTTGGTTCCTGTGTATTTAGTTCTGTTGTGGTCATTTATTAGTTGTTGTCTGATTAACCGAACTCTGGCTACTTTATTAGGGAGTAGGCGCTTTTAGTTTTGCTACAAGGCTACAAGCTCACGCCAGCGGCTGCACTAAGCCTCAGAGGCATCAGACATCCTGGTCCTTCATTAAAGTGGGACACTGTGCGGGTGCCACTAGCCCGTACATTTGGTCCTTCGAGCCGGATGGAGGTAGGGCAGTAGGCGGAGACTTGAGCGCTCGTCCAATGAGGAAGTGGCCGGGTGTGAGGAATGCCACTTCTTTGAGGTCATCTGCATGTAGTGGGGATAGTGGGCATGAGTTAAGAATTGCCTCGACTTCCACCAGAGCCGTATACAACTCCTCATAACGTAAGGGATGAGGTGTGAGAGTCTTTCTCAGCAGCAGCTTCATGGACTTCACCCCTGCCTCCCAGAGTCCTGCGAAGTGTGGCGCCCTTGGAGGGATGTGGTGCCACTTTAGATCATTCTGGGAGGTCAGGTGCGAAAGTCCATTCAGCGTGTCTTTGGATTGAGTCATCTGGATGGTCTCCTTAATCACAGCACAGACACCGTAATAGATGTTGGCCGGACATCCTCAACGTGCCATGAAACGCCTGAGTCTTGCTAGGAAATCATCCGTTGACAAGGAGGCGGATAGTTCTATGTGTATGGCCCGGGTGGCCAAGCACACGAACAGGCAAGCATAAGTCTTGAGCAAAACGGGCTTGCGGGTGTGACCCTGCTTGATGATAAAGTGCCCAGCGTAGTCGATCCCCGTGTTATAGAAGGGAGGAGTAGGAGTAGTTCGTTGAGATGGGAGGAGTCCCATTTGTTGATGTAGTGGACGGGCATAAGCCCGTTGGCATACGAAGCAGGCTCTGCTGATCTTCTTCAGCTGGTTTCTTAACCCTGGTATGTAATAGGTCGAACCGATGATCGACATCATGGCTAGTGTTCCAGCATGACTGTGTGTAGAGTGAAGTGTTGTCAGCAGCAACTTGGTCAACCTGGACTTGGTGGAAAGTAAACAAAAGTTAAATAATTGTTATTGTAGCAAATTAACCGTAAATCATGCAATTGATAAGTAACGAAGTAAAATTTAACACTCAATCCAAAGACAAATCATGCAATTGATAAGTAACAAAGTAAAATTTAACACTCAATCCAAAGACACGCTTAATAATTGTTATTATAGCAAATTAACCGTAAATCATGCAATTGATAAGTAACGAAGTAAAATTTAACATGAAATAATTTCTAAATTATGTAAAAAGCATAGTATATTTATGTACCCCATTTTTTTTCATAATAATAAGTTATTTTTGAAGTTGTAAAATTTGAAAAATGACCCAAGTTTACCAATACTATGTCTAATTATTTAAAAAAAACAACAACACTGGTTTACTCTGTTAATTTTTTCGGAAAAGTGTTCCTTTTGTAGGTAGGGGGTGTGGCAGTAGTAACCATTACTGCCAACCTAATTGTTGAGAGTACTGTTAAAACTATAATAATATTAGCAAAAACAATATGAATCTTTAAACCACTTTTATATTCCAAAATGTAACATACTGATTAGATAGTGAAGTGATAATCGTTGTGAAGTAAAACTTATTATAAGTGAATATGATATTGCTTATTATGTCAACAGTGTTTTGATAGAAACTTATCCAATAAAATTATAAAGATTTTGCAAATCATAAGCATATCATATATACTTTCTTTTTTACAGAGAAATTGAGACAAACAAAAAAGATCATAATTACGAAGACATCAAACCAATAAAAGATAAAAGCAATTCTAAGCCTGAAGATATGCAGTTGACAAGTTGTGCAGCATATGGTGAAATTTCTGCTACTGGCAAGCTAAAAATAGAAGATAACATCACTTCTGGAGATTATGAAACAATTGCTGTGTGACATTTATTCAATATTTAAGACTGTACTGCCATTGCTAGATAGCTAATTTTCATTTATCTGTAGCTCTCTGTTTTGATGACTTTTAACATATTGATACCACCATAATTTCAAGCATAAACATAGAAATCGATTGCAATCTGATGGGGGTATAAACTCAGTTAAAAATGCCATAATCTGACAGGCCGTAGCACTGAGTATAGAAGAATGTGATATGCAGAAAAGTCAGACAGAAAGTAAGCATATGCAATGCATTCAGCTGATATGTATGTATGTATGGATGGATGGATGGATGGACGGATTTAAAAGTAAGGAAAAACTATGAAGTCAATCATTATACATCTAATGTAATTAATGTTCCAGTCCTGCCCACACCAGCATTACAGTAGCACCATGAGGTCTGTGTTGTTATAAGAATGGGACTTGCGCACACGTCTAATAAAGTTAATCATAGAGATGGCATTGGCTGGAACTCCGTGGTCAGGCCAGCCAAGGTAGTGGATCCAAGTACCATATTGAAGAGGAGATCCTGGACTATCAGTCTGAATAATCTAATATGCACGTTAAGAATTTTTTGGGGGAATTGTAATATGATGAGAATGAAATCAAAGATAAATGCCTTCATCAGCTAACAATAATTCAATTCACTCAATATTACAATAAGTAAAAAATAATTAATTACTATGTTCATTTTAACATAGTGATAATAAAAATGTAAGTGTTGAGGTCATAGCAAAATGAATTTATTCAGTATAATATCAACTGCAGGTACTATACATTGGAATACATCATATTGAGAAGCTATATAATTATCAATACTTATAAGTGAATTGAATCTAGCTGTATTTAAGAATGCTAAGACTAATTAACTATATTCTACTCCCATAATAGTAATTATGAATGGATATTTAAAATGCTACGGAGGTTAACTTACCAATAAAAATCACCCCCAAAATGTTTGATTATAATATAAATACACGTATTTTGCTCTGTGAATTGAATCTTTCTGTATTTATATTGTAAGCTATTGTATTAGCATACAAATTAATTTTTTCATACTTATGATAGGAATGGGAAGAGCAATGTCAATTTTCAATTTGATACTCTATTAATAGAGTGCTATACTATTTTAATATAATTATGCAGTATTGAGTACCTGTACAAAAATACTTATTTATACCTAAAGTTTCATTCTAGTGGAGGTTTCTGATAGCATTATCATTTCAGAGGAAACAGTATACTTTTGCAAATTATATGTGCCATAATGTTTTGTGAAATAAGTATTTTTTAATGTGTAAAAGAAAAAATCCATTAATATTTAGTAATCCATTCACCTTTACAAGTTTGCATTGTTCATTCCAAACACTTGGATATCTGAAGCTCTTCAGTCCTCATTCTGAATTTGAGTTGTGAAAAAGAAATCTAATTTTCTTCACTTTTTTGATTCTTTTAATGAATTATAACTATTTATAAACTTAATGAGAATAAATACAGACTAGATAATAGTTTCTAAGCTATTTGAGAATAGGTGAGAGATACATTACAAATAGTTCCACTAATGTATCAATGTGTCTTCGTAGTTTCTATCTTGATCTCTGCAAACTCTCATTTCCATGTTGTCTGTTGTGGAGTAAGGTAACTCCTTGTAAAAAGTACTATTCCAATGAATCTTTTGACATAGCAGACTACTACAGGAGTTTATTATTAAGCATGTGTAATGATTTGAGTCTACACATTTTGGTCTATTACAGGCACACTTAAGGCACTTTGCACTCCACAGATTGTCCAATGCTAAGAAAGTACAGATATGTCTTCTAGAGCTACTTTCTCCGTGAGTCAAACTCACTCCATCCACATACATGTAGTCTATAATTAACATAAGAAAATCTCAAGCTGTCATCTGAAGTAGACAAAAATCCATCTGGATGGCCATATTGAAAGGAAAGAATTCTTCCACAAACTCGTGAGTAAGCTATTCTGTAATTAGCAAAGACAACTGACGAGCATCCAGGAAAAATTAATGGACTTATACATGACCGAGGATGCAACTTTAGTTGCAGCTCTCCTGGACATGTAACAGAGGTGTTATGAGTTATGTCATAGTAGGCGAGTCTTCGCCACTTTCCAGACATACCTTTGCAGGTGGAGAACATAATCGGATTCATTTTGGAACTCTTGTTGAGGCACATTAATGGAAGAGCTTCTTATTTGAGAATCATTGAATGGTATTGTTATTGGATTAGTAGAGACATTTTCCACTTCAGAAATAATTTCAGTTGAGCTGAAATGGGTGGAATTTTGGAATTTGTTATTGTGGCTGGTAATATTGTTGCTATTGTTGATTGGGGATATATGTATTTCCGAATAAAACAAAGTTACTGCCACGTACATAATGGCCATTCCCAATGTCACGCACAGTAATCTTGTTGCAGTTAAGGCTGTTGCAATGAAACAAGCATTTCTATATTTTTGTTTAGATGAATTGTAATGACTTCTTGTAATACTTGAATCTTCTTCGGTTATTGTGTGACCGATTTGGTGTGATTGTTCTATTTTCTTCTGAAGGGTTTGATAGATGTTGTCAGAATTACATAACTGCAGTTCTTCATAATTAGATTCAATTTGCGTACTCTCTGTAGACATAGTCATCTATATTCTCCATAATATCTTGGAGAGTAGACATTTTAACACAAAGCTATTGTAATAAGCTCTTTTGCCTCTCAGAAACATTATATGTTTAATCACAAAGACAAACATTTCAAATATGAATATACTCCATGGGAATAGATTGTGCACACTAAATATTTCTCACAGTAATTTTGGGAAACCTTGTCATAAAAAATTTGAATACATACAATAGTAACATGAATCAGCTTCCAAGCTTGAATTCTACCCTTCTAAATTCACAATAAGCTAAAAACAAAAAAACAAAAAGATAGGGAGAGAATGTTTTGCTGAGAATCTTTATATCTGGAATAAGTTTATTAAATAGTTGATTAGTATCTGTAAATTACAAAAAGATGGTTCTTTTCAATGCATACATTTAATTCATACGTAGAGCCTCCTACAGATTTACAAAAACATTGATCAAGTGCTAACTATTATGACAAAAATAATGAAATCATAATTGCTATGCTATAAGAGGTGCTATGCACAATTTAGCAAATGAACAATATTAAGAACTATGCTCCTGCCATCTTTAATGTGTCTATAAGAAATCATAAATTACAAATGATTATATATTATCTTAAAATATGAAAAGCAGTATTTTCAATACAATAAATGATCTAGCTAACTAATATTACTAGAAAATGTCATACTATTTTGATAACAAAAACAGTCGGCGTTATCTACAATCAAAAGATCTTTAATAATACAGCACACGGTTCAATGAAATTTTATAAGACATATATTTCTACACTTCTGAGTAGAATGTCTTCATTTGATCTATCTTCATCTCGGCAGACCCTCATTTCTATATCATCTGTAGTAGAATGGGGTAGCTCTCTTACAAAATTGTTGTTCCAGTAAGTCTGGTGGCACGTCGACTGAGAGCTGGATTCAACGAATGAGCAAGTATATTGTCGACCTTTGATAAACTTTGGCCTTTTGCAGGCACATTTATTACATCGCTCATCATAAAACTGATAAACATTCAATGCTAAGAAAGTCCAAATGTGTTTCCTCGAATATTTTTTTCCATGTGTTAAGCTCACGCCATCAACGTAATTGTCATTGAGTGTAGCAGTTTTAGCATTTCTGACGTCAGAAGAAAATGACATAAAACCATCTGGACGGCCATACTGCATTGATACAATTCTTCCACAAACATGAGTGTAAGGTCTATCATGAGTTGCATACACTACTGAAGAGCATCCTGGAGAAAAGGTTGATCTTACACAAGACAATGGATATTTTTTTAATTGCAAGTTTTCTGGGCATGTGGTTGAAGAGTCATGAGCAAAGTCAAAGTAAGCCACTCTTCTCCATTTTCCCTTCATCATATTGCTACATAGGGTTCTTGTTATAGATTTGTTTATGGTTATATCAGATTTGTTTATGGACGCGTAGTTGGAATTGTATGACACATTCAACAGCTTTTGATCAGTAATTTCCATATCAATATTTGCTGTAATATTATTGCAGTGATGATCATTGCTACCAAACATATACGTTATTCCAACGTACATAATGACCATTCCCATTACCAGACATAAGAATCCTGTTACAGAAATAACTGTGATAAACCCAATGATATACTTGAATTTGCTACTGCTACATATATACTGAGCCCGATCCAGATTAGGATTGTCTGAATCTGCCTTAAAATCATGGCTTGCTTTAAATTGCTTGACTTTCTTCTGAAGGGTTTGATAAATATTGTCAGAATTACGCTTTTGCAATTCTTCATATGCTGATTCGCTATAATCATCTCCTGATGTTTCTGATTGAGCAACAACATTTACGCTGACATAATCTTCACCACCTGAATATCGCAATTCCTTTTCTACTGTTGCCATTTCAGTCAACAAATTGGTGATGACTCAATATTAGCTAAGTGCTGTATTATATCCATATTCACCATTTCCTGTCAGAAATTTCATTTCTAAGTGCTGCTTTAAATTCTATTTCCTGTCCATGAGCTGCATATCTTAATGTAATTGGCAAACATGATATTATTCTTAGGCTAAACTTTATTCAAGAAATATCATGTATCGGTCAGTTTAAAAAGTAAAGGTTTAGCATGCAATGCTTATTTACAGCGTATGTATGTTCCAATACAAAAATAGTATAAAAAACTTGAATTATTAGAAAGAAAAGCAGCTGTATTATATTAGCTATTTATAATATCGTGGGATTTTGGTATCACTATGCACAGACCCTACTTTCTCACAGAATTTTAGATGAAACCATAGCTTGGAATTACAAGATTCAAAATTCTTGTATGTTGAACTCAAGCAGTAGTACACACGAACTAATTCTTTAGCTTTACTGGCATTTTCTCCACTTCGTTCAATTTTGAGTGCCCCAATAAAAAAGATACACAATTTTCTTCTATGCAATCATTTGGTGTAATTCTCTAGAATCCAGAAACTTTTCTCCCTATGGCAGTGCAATGTGGAAATGCTGTGGCCATTTTGGCTGTTCACAACATTAGTCCCTTAATATTTAATTTTTGTGTCTATTTCTTTATTGATTTGCATAATTTTTATTACTGTTATGTCCTTGATGCATCTTCATTGTTGTCTACACTGTACCAGCCCTCATTTATTTATTTTTATATATCTACTTATTTGCTTCTGTATTTATTCATTATAATTGTATTACATAAAATATATCTATTTGTACATATAAATTGTCATATGAAATGCAACTTCCTTACCTGTGTCAGATGAGGCATACATATTAACTGTGTCAATACAGGTAGCTATAGGTTATTGTTGTTGTTTTTTCTATCCAAAAAATCTCTCTCAAATTCTCCAAAATTTACTTTTCAACCATTTTTTATAATGTACCTATTATTTGCTAATAAAATTAATGTAATTAAACTGAGCAATTGAGGAAGACTCAGTAAAAGTCATTGAACTACTTTTATACTATTGATAGTATCTTATCTTTCCAAAAGACTAAGCTTAATCTCAGATTTGATATATACACATAATTAGCTAGATTGCTCTTAAATTGTGGCCTACATTTCTATCACATTTCTCAATGCATTCAGGAACCTACAATAAATTCTCAAAAAAAAATGCCAGCGATATTTAACTTGCCTATCAAAATGAAGTTAGCTAAAATACTAGGGTATAAAAATACATGTAAACAATTCACTATGACAATTTGTAATATTAGTACATAGGAATTCATGCTTTATTCAACTTGATGAGTTTGTTCAATAACAATGCATATCTAATAATATATGACAGATCACTCAATAATATTTGTATAAATGGTATAGCTTTAACTTAACTATTTGCTATAATGTTTTTGCTATGCTACTATAATTATACTACATATTGAAGTTCCAAAGTAAAATGTTAAGAGTCAAGAAAAATTATTATATAATTTCTTTGAAGTTGGCATAAGTTTCAAATCCATCCAAGAAGTCTGCCAGTACTTGATGACAAAACTCATACTGCTCCTAATGAAGAAAAACACAAAAACAAACTGGATAAAAAACAATAAGCATTCCAAATAAATGAAACTAGTAAGTACGAAAAGCAACTTTAATACTTGCATTATATTGCAGTAAATGTTATCGAAAAAACTGAATAATTTTATTTCTTTTTTTATAACAAATAATTATGTGAACAATAGACAGTATAGAAATATTCTGTAATGTTAAAAGAAAATCAACAAGAAGGACTGGTGATAGACAGAAAATACATCTAAAGAGTAAAAGAAGGCTGAGAAAGAAAATGTGTAGTGATAAATTTAGCATTAACTGTTTAATATCCGGATTGTGAACCCTGTGTTGTCTGACAAATTTTCCTCCATGTCAATTATTCTTGATTTGTAAATTAACTAACCTCATTGGCCACTAGGCCAGCTCTCTGGAAGCGTACTGACTTGATGAACTGGAAGATATCAATAACTCCCTCAGACTTCATCCTCTCCATCTGAGCATGTATTGTGATGAATGTGCCACTCCTACCCACTCCATCACTACATAGTACATCAAATACATTAAGGGTTGTATGAACTATTTCTAAACTTGGTACTGATCACTCACTTGCACATGATAACAATAGGTTTGTTTCCAGTACTCATTTGCACCTTCTGTACCAGATTGGCAATCTCCAATATGGCAGAAATAGTGTTAGGTACAGCATTCTCCTGCCACTTCAGGAACTGGAACTGAGTTATGCTGAATCCAGTGGGTGTGACCGATTGACGTCCTTGATTTTCTGTAATCTCCAACTTTCTCAGAACAAAGTCATCGAAGACTTTCTGGTCTGACATCTTAACAGATAGCTTACCATATTCTTCAGAGCTTCCTTGGGCTTCAGGCCAGTAGCGATGACACACCACCTACATTATAAAATAGCAAAATACTGTGCATTTACAAATTTAAAAGTATGTTAATGATTAAATAAAGAGCCTGCATATGTAAGCTTAGATCAGCTTACCAGTCAGCTGTGTTTTTACATCTACCTCCCTCTAGTGAAGCCTACCCTACCAGGTTAGAGTAGCTGCTAAAAATATTCACCATGGTACGTTCAGACTGTCCACTCAGATTGCTCAATTCGAGGTTAATATAATTCATACCCACCTCCTAGGAGGTGAATAAGTAAACCATCCAATCAAAATTGGTTTTTGTGCATTTCCTGTAGCCTAGAGCCATGGTACAAGTCAATTGCACCCCTCCATTTGGTCAGTATAGGATTTACAAATACACAGAATTAATGCTATCCAACAATCCTTCAAACCCATGAATTGACTGCTACATAGCTACATACAATCTTGAACTGTTATTTAGGAAGCCAGTTTACATTGGTAAAATTAAAAGGAATAATAAATAGTAATTATGAGATTAGATTATGTATAAATGTATGCAATGGCTGCAGAAATCAACATAATTTGGGACAACATTAGCAGAAATACATGTAACCAGGCAATCCTACAGCATTAGTTAAAAGTTTATTCTGTTCATGCATAGAGACAAAGTAAATATATTCTCATACCTTTCCATCTTCCTCCATGTTGCAAAGCATTACGATACATCTACACTGTTGTTCAGAGATCATCCTCCAAAATTCCTTGACAGTATGAGGGAGTGGTCCTTGAGTAGCAATATATGCCCCTTTCTGACGGTAGCCCTAACATTTCACCAGCCCATAACATTCAGAGTAATTACAATAATGTATACGAAGTATTAAGATATAATGTATCACTGTAGCAAAATATTCATCTATATAGAATGTGTAAAAACGTTACATTAACACTACTATACCTCTACAAAGCTGGCATTTATGTAATCAGAACCATGGCCACAAGTAGGTCGTAAAATCACTCGAGTGTGGTTGACTGTAAAAATAAATACAGATTTAATGAAAGCAAAACAATTTTTAATTTTATGTTTAATGAGCAAGCAACACATCTCATTATGTAATTGTTAACCTTTTCATGGGCAGATAAATTGAGTGAATTATAATATTTATCTGGCAAGTGAGTGAAGCAAGCGAGACACTATACAATGGTGTCAAAATGAGAATTGTGAGACACTATTAGTGGTGGATAAAGTTCAGAATTTCTTGCTATGGAAGCTACCACTACCAGGGGAAATCTGAAGAGTAAATATTTAGTTTCATGTTTTGCTAGCTAAAATTACAAAAATAACTCTGGTCTTTTGTTTTTGTAGAGAAGAGCTTGTTGTCAAGTGTTACTGGTACATAATACAGAAAGTTAGAATTGCTTTAAATTAATACTACAGCAGTTACCACTACTCAAGAAATTGAGGTAAGAAATAAATTGTTGTGTTTGCTTAAATTAATGGCCATTTTCTATATACAAAATTCACTTTGGTCATCATGGAAATACAAGCTTCTTCAGATAAAATACATTAATAACAATAATATTGTAGTTATATGTAATCTAAAAAGGCACGCTAGCTCAATATTTGTGCACAAGCACACCACTAGCTTATATATATGTATGGACATACATATGTCATTTTTGTACTTAGACACTGGAATTTTTTTATTATTTCTGTGATCGACCCCGCCAAACTTCACTAAGCAAAATCCTCTGGTTTATCAATCATTACCCATATCATCCTAGAAAATGAATTGTTAACTGCTTCGAATTTTTCACAGATGCTATTAAAACCTAAAAACTTACCAGAGTCTCATTTCTATTCAAGTTAATGGCGGTGGTAAGTTAATGCACTATTCTTGTCGCACTTATAAGTCCTACACAAAAGTATTTACTTTAAAATGCATTGGCCATTAGACTAACCATGAAAATAGGTCTTGTGTAGGCATGTCCAGTTGTGTGAAAGTATTGTGTATTAGAGCTACTAAAGAAAATGTTTGGATAACGTGACTTTTTTTTTTTTGTAGTTGCTTTTTTTCTAACAGTTGTGGCAAGTAGATACTATGACATTGAAACCCCTTTACCATATGTACGTAATTTAAAACTCAATTTTTTTAGTAGATTGAGTGTTAGAAGTTAAAAAGTTAAAATTAATCATTTAGCATAGTGTAGTCTTAGGCTCGCTCGCCATTTGTATTCAAGCACATCACTAGTTATATAACAATGTTGTTTGAGTAAAATAGCATGGTTGACCAGGCTATTTGGATTTATAGTATGACTGACACGATTGAAATAGCCTGAGGTGAAGCCAACTTATGACTCCTCTAAATTTGTTGAACTAATTCAGTCTAATATGAAGGAAACTTCTGTACTAAAGAGTCTCGAACTTGAATATACTAATTTTCAAGACTAGAGTGGCACATATACACACTTACACTTACTATTTCACTTAGATTCCAATGATATTTCACTTTTCCTGTACTATTTCAAGTGTACAGCAATTCCCCTTACATTTTTGAATGGGGGATTTTAGTGCTGTTGTTAAAAATTCATAGAAAATCAATGTAATAGAACCATAGATTAGCCCTACTGGACAAAGCTTTAGAATTTTTCATTAAGGGGAAAATTATATTATTGCTGTGGACTTATGTTTAATAGCTATTAGTTTGTACTATTATTGTGGACTTAATTTTAGCAGCTATTATTGGTCTGTGTTATTGCTGTGGACTTATATTTAGGGCTAATGGTTTGTATTATTATTGTGAATATATATTTAGCAGCTATTGCTTTGTATTATTGCTGGACTTACAGCTAATTGCTTGTATTATTGCTGGACAGCTATTGCTTTGTATTATTGTTGTGGACTTATAAATAGTAGCTATTATTTGTATTATTGCAGGACTTATATTTAGCAGCTATTGCTTTATATTAATGCTATGGACTCATACACTTTCTGATATTCATACCTCACACATATAATATTCTTTTTATGTGCACTTACAAGGAATCTTGTCTTCATAGCGATTCTTGTCACAATTGGATTCATCAACAGACTGACTGAAGTCAGCACTATGTAATTCACCTGTCAACTGCTTAAGATTCTACTTGTTGTACACACACAAAGGCAATGTGTTTAAAAGTACAAAGTCAAATAATAGGTGACCACAATCTGTACCTCATACTGTTTTTGAAATCCTGTTATTTCGGACCTTTCCTCAATTGGTCTACTCAGTCTTCCAATGGCAATCCTCATATTAGCAGCAGCTACTTCAGTATCTCCACAAGTCAACAACTCCAACAGGGCATTGTGGATGAACATGTACTGAACCTATTTCATAAAGATTGATTATTTCCTGTTCTATACAACCACTTTAATCATCATCTCATAGTATCATTAAGCTGAAGAGTAAAAATTGCAGGCCTATTCTTTCTCCAAATATTATGGCATTCATTAGAATAGATGCTAATGATATAATTGAGGAGTGACCAGGTAATTACCACCTTTAATAGATATGTCATCGGAGTATAACAACATTATAAATCACTGTGTTCTAATACATATTATATGCATTGCTAATCTAGTAAATGTAAGTTAAGAGTTATACCACTCTTTAGCTTTCAAATTATTTCTTAAAAATTACAAACTATATAATTGGACAATAGCAAAGGTAAAATCTATATAACTAGTGGTGTGCTTGAGCACAAATGGCGAGCGAGCCTAAAACTACACTATTGTTAATGATTGATTTTAACTTCTATCATTCAAGCTACTAAAAAAAGTCAAGATTATTAATTACGTATATACGGTAAATGGGATTCAATGCCATAGTAACCGCTTCCGCAACTGTTTGAATTGAAAAAGAAGCATCAAGATCAAGTCACGTTATTTAAACTTTTTCTTTGTGATATTCTTAGAAGTAGTTGTAACGCACAATACTTTCACACAACTGAACATACCTACGCAAGATTTACCTTCGTGGTTAGTCTAGTGGACAATGAATTTTCAAGTAAATACTTTTGCGTAAGGCTTATAACTGTGACAAATAGCGTATTAACTTACCACAGCCACTCACTCGAATAGAAATGGAACTAACATAAGTTTTTGAGTTTTAACAACCCCCGCAAAATTATTCAAAGCGGTAAACAATTTAATTTCTAGGGTGATACGGGTAATGATCGCTAAACCGGGAAATTCTGTTTAGTTAAGTTTGGGACAGGGTCGAACGCGGAGCGAACACAAAAATACGCGAGGGTCAAAGTGCAAAATGACATATGTACGTCCACACATAAACAAACAAATATCCCCGATTTTCATTTGTGTTACCCCTGAGAGTATCTCGCTCGCTTCACACGCCCGCCAATAATACGCTTGTGTGTCAGTAACAATGACAGCGACCGATGATGACGACCGACGACTGACGGTGTGTGTATTCATGAATAATTCTTGAGCTTTGTATGGTTCGGTAATCATCACTCCTTTGTGGTAGGTAAAGTGTTGTCAAAATTAGTAAAACGTGCTGGTTACTTCTAAAAAGCGGGTGTAATTGACAATGGAAGGTTGCGTAGGTTTCAAAAAGGAAGGCAAGAGTATGAAGGAGAAGGTAAAAGGCTATTAATCATAACTGAAAAGCGGATGGAATCAGCAAGGTAAGGCAGTATAGGTTTTAAATGGAAGGAAAGAGAAGGCAAAAAGGCGAGTGATTAATTATAACTAAGAAGCGGGTGGAATCGACAAGTAAAGGCGGGAGTTAGTTTTCAAAAGAAAGGCTAAAGAACGAAACAAAAGACAAAAGTTTCTCAAAAGGACAGAAATTCAGAAGCAGGAGAGATAGACAAAGCATAAGGGGGCTCCATGACTCAAGAAAAAGAGCTGAAGTTAGGAGAGGTGGGGTAGACGAAAAGCTCAGATAGTTCAAAAAAAAGAAAGTAGGAGAGGGAAACTTATGTAACCTTAACCAATGGTAGAGAATGATAGCTGAGTAAGATAACTTGTGCTACTGGATTCTTACTTTGCAATACGTCAAGCGCCACTATGTGGCGGGGTACTTGAAGACTAAATTTCTGCTCAAATATATTCAATGCCTGTATAAAGTGTGTGTGTGTATAATGTACTTAGCTAATTGGTCACTGTCTTGTACTTACCAGAGTCTGCACCATCAGTACTCTCTGTTTCCTCAGTCCTGTGACAAACTCATGTATATTGATTGACTTCTCAGTCTTGATTCTCTCCAGCATGTAGTCCAGAGTGATAAATGTTCCTGTCCTGCCCACACCAGCACTACAGTGGACCACCATGAGGTCTGTGTTCCTATAAGGGTGGGACTTGCGGACACGTCTAATGAAGTTGATCATAGAAATGGCATTGGCAGGAACTCCGTGGTCTGGCCAGCCAAGGTAGTGGAACAACGTTACATCATGAATAGGAGATCCTGGACTATCAGTCTGAATAATCAAATACACACATCATGTAAATAAAAAATTCAGCAATAAAAATGTTTTGAGAATAAAACAAACACAAATAACTAAACTAAGCAATATATATATATTTATTTCACACTAGATATCTTCACCAAGTTATCTTTAGATACTTGACCCTTGTCCGAGGCCCATCAAACAGAGTCTCCTTGTTTGCAGATGACAACCTCATGATCTCATTATTAGCTACATCACGTTGTTCAGTATGGCTCAACAAGCAAGTTCTTACTCGGCAAGTTATTGAACTTACCCGCAGTTTTCCATCATTCAGGTAATTTGTTGCCAGGCAACATACTAAACTTGCCCACATATTATTATATTTTTGACGTGGGTTCAATTTCTGTGTGACATGTGTGGAAAGTCAGAAAAATAAGAGGAAAATGTGGCTGTTTAAGCTCGTGCTTGGACCTTATATAAAAGTTTTAAGCACTCAAATTTGGTGTCAGTACAGTCAAAAGATAGAAGATGCTATTGGGTCAATTATTCTATAAAATAAGCCTAACAATGAATTTTCAAGTAAGAAGTCTTTTGTTGCATAGGGTGTATATAGAACTGTGACAAACAGAAAATTGGTCAAGAACCAATATAGGAAATAAATGCCGGCAAGTTGTCCTCCGACATTCAGATAATGTCAGAGAAAACTAATTTAAAATGGTAAACTATTAAACTTCCTTGGATGAAGGTAAGGATTGCTACACCAAAGGATTTTGTGTGGATTATGGGATAGGGTAAAAAATATGAGAATCAAAGTACAAAAATGACCTATGCATGTCCAAAAATGCACGATAAAATCATGCTTTCAATTGTGTTACCCCTTTATAATGTCTTGCTCTCTCGCAAATTCACCTGTAAACCTACCTTTTCAACTTCTTAGTGGAGAATACCTGCTATTATTTCTGCATGTTGAATTGTACGCACAATTTATAACATTCTAGTAATTGTTACAAAGGAGTAACTGATATTGACTATAAACTTTAATATTGTTATTGCTTACAGCATGATAGCTATTTTTTTTTAATTATTAATCATGATTTGTCATCCTGTTACTCACATACTACAGATTTTCATTCCTACTCTAGTTAATTTCCTTATCTATTACAACATTCTATTAAATACCTTAGTAATAGTCATCTTTTTGACTACAAACTCTGGAAATGGCAGTGAAGACTTCAACTCAATGACAAATGAACTTTCTGAACATGGCACAAATGGCTCAGATGTGCTCTGTGGCCAGTACGCCTCACATTTTTTCTACAAGCATAAAAGATAGAGCATTGTAGTTTCAAAATTATGATAGAAAAAATTCTCAATTTAGTGAGAGCAAACATATTTGTCACTCATTACAGCTTCAATGTGTGTCCTTTTCATAGCAAACAAGCTGAATGCTCATTGAAAGATTTCTATCTGATAGCACTTTTAACACAATTACAAGTAGGGATTGGTAAAGAGTTAGCTACATAGTATCGCTTCTAAATTGATTGTGGAACTATACACTTTTTGAGATATTTCTAACAACTATAACAATATTAGATGAAAACAAACAAAAAAAGGCCTGTAACTAAATTTTAATTGGATTATGTTGTGAACTTTATTATTTACTTTTTACATTATTACTGAGGTAACAATACAATGGCCTAAAATTTGTTATACAAACCTTTCCTTCAAATACTTTAGTGAGCATGACAATAGTAGGAGACTTCTGTTCCCAAATCATACGCCAGAAATCATCCAATGAATTCTCTGTTGGGCCTAACAATGAAAACATATACCACTGATAGTAATATATACTTCATTAGCATAAATATGCAAGTTGCTGTATTTACCTGTAAGCTTACAGTTATATCATACTTAACCCTATTAAAAAGTTTTTGCTAGTTTGAAGAGTAACACAGTTAATATTTAATATTGGTGATTCATTCAACTCTGCATACATAATGACTCAATATATAATAAATATCAATGTACAATACGTATATTATGTGTATATCTATAGCTACAATAAAGCCTTGTGTGTCTGTAACAACAAATGATAACATCCGATGATGGATGACAGTGTGTATTCATGAATAATTCATGATCTGAACATGGTTAGGAAAGCATCATCGGTGATAGTATTTAATTAACAGGTCAACAATGTTAAGTTGTCTAAGATCATTCTAGCTAGTTACTCATAGAACTAGACCACAATAATAACCATCATAAATCACATATATAGAAGACAAAATATTAACAGCAATGCTTATTTTTTATTAAGGAGATATATTCAATGTGCAGAAATAGATCATACCTTGTGCTGCAATATACACTTTCTCCCGGCAATAACCCTACAAATATACAGAGATTAAACTCAAATGCCACCAAAATTACTACATAGTTTGGAAGCCATCAGCAATCCAATCATTACAAATAATTATAATAATTCAAAATTATGAGCAACTGAGTAAAATTCATAATTTTCCAAGATAAGTGTTTATCTCTATCACAAATATCATGTTTCTCATTCTTTTTTTCTACCCAACATACCTTGCAAAATTGTAATTGTAGTATACTAAATTGTGAGGTACACAAATACATATAGGTAAATGTCAATGTTGAGTTATCACAGCATTTGTGTCAGGAGGATGAAAATCATTAAGATGTGATTGCAATAATGCAAATTGACAATAAATAATATTAATTTGCATGTGAAATTGTATCCTAAATATGAACTTAATTTTGATTATTTTAAAATAATATGTATAAAAAATAGAAATACTGGAGTGTAAATTTAGATTTAAAAATTTAAATGAACACTACTTACATCCACATAGCTGGCATTAATGTAGTCTGAGTTATCTACATTTGGTACAGTACTAAGTACTATACGATTGAAGTCATCTGTACACATATGACATATTTGTTGAATTATAAAGATATGAATATTTAATAATATTGCATTAAAATTATTGAAACGTAGTGAATTAAAAGTCGTGTAGCTATTTGAGACTACCATAATTGCTGAAATTTGTAGTAATATTATAACTGAGATGCTTACATGGATAAATGTTTCCAAATCTGTTCCTAGCTCGATTATCTGGAATCAGTGCAATTCTGTGATCCACTTCAGCTGACTTTTCTATTGACTATATTATGATATAGTAAAATTGTAAATAGTAAACTACCATAAACTCACTCAAAATAATCCTGCATTTAGACAATCAGGAAAAAATCAGCAGTACTAGTAATGAATACAGTAAATTTTTCTTCTTATACTCAATCTCATTTTATTATAGTTGGGTATGTTATACTGGGCTCTCAACTTGCTAGTTGAGATATGGACCAAGCTGAACAGGAAATGTTCATTTTTCAATTTTTAACATTTTTGACTGTATCAGAGTAATTTCACAGAGCTGTTGGATCTTACATGCATAAATATAAATAAAAATACAATGATTTATTTGCTTAGCTGATGCAATCTATGTGCGGATAGTTTTCATATCATAACAGTGTCAAATAAACACGCATGATCCAAGTTAATTGTATTAATCATTTCCAGGACAAACTCTTACTTCTCGTTTTATTATACCGAAAATTATTTAAATTATTTCTTACTTTGTACTCTAGTTCAAATAGATTGTCACGATCTGCATGCATTTGACTGATATGAAGTCCAAATTCTTCAATTGGCACTGACTTTAAGTTTTCTTTCGCTACAACAGTATATAAGACTATTGCATTATTGATCTGCTAAAAATTAACTTGATTAATTACCTAACATTGCGGTATTCATATATGTTTGTTCACCAGTATCCTTGAAGCTGTTTTGTGGCTCTACAAGAATGTTGTCTTTATCATGTGATGGTGATTTTGGCACAGGCGACATCTTGCAACTTCCCAAAGAGTGCAAAATCATGTCATTGCTAGAACATTTGTATCTTCTTTTCTGGCTATTTCTAAATAACATAAACTTAATAACTGTTATTATCTTGAATATAATATTAATTGTTACCTCTTGACTACTACAATGATAATAATTATTGCTGATACAGCAATGATGAAGATTACTATGACTATTACAATACTTATAATTGTAGTTGGGAAACCAGTAGAAGAATTTGGATCTGAATCTGCAAAAAAAATTTTTTATAGCTGGTAGATAATTGTAGAAACAGAATATCTTTCATAGGTTTGTATAAATCTGTGTTTTCTAGCAGTTATGAATTACATAGGGCATGACATGAGATACTTACCACAGTATTATTCTAATAAATTACAAATATGAATGGTATGGTATGCTTAGGACGTGAAATGCTATTAGCCTCAGCATGCATATACTATTGAAGGTTGGTGATCAGAAGTAACGCTAAAACTACAAAATACATGAAAGATAGTTTCTTTAAAAATTATGAGCTTACATTCATCCAAAATTGATATAGTAAAAGTAGTATTGCTAGCAGTTACATCACCTGAAGATAATAGATTTGAGACTTCACAAATTATCATTACGCCATTATTATCTTGAGTAATGTTATTTATCATTATAAGCATCTCATTCATTTTTATCATTTTTGTTGAATAAGAAATATTTGAAGATGCGATCCATTTGATAGAGGTTACTGTAAAGTTACTAAAGCAAATCACTGCAGCTGTTGATCCTGCATCATATGTGTTTTGGTTTCCAGTCAATCCTATGGCTAACACAATAACTATATCATTCACATATTTCTTATGCCCACTTACACGGAGCATGCTCATAATAATGTAGGTAAGTATTTGTACATTTAAACTCATCTGATGTCTTGAATGCACTGCCTCTGCTATTACTAACAGTGCAGCTGAAGATTCCAGTGTAATCTGATAGTGTATTACTAGATATGTATAGAAGGTTGTGGTAAGTGGCACTAACAGTATCCACTATTATTGTACGCTGTGAGTAAGATCCTCCACTTCTATTCCAAGTTAGATTAGTGACAGGACCTCCAGTAGATATACAAGTCACAACACCTATTGTAGTGTTGTAGGATAGAGACTGTATAGTAGGTAGTCCTTAAAAAAAACGAAAAATTGTAGTGCTAGTTGGTATATGTGAACTTAAGTACACAAGCAAATTCATAAAGTTTTCACATACACACAATATCTAAACAACTACAGAGTGTTATTCCTTACAATTTTACAGTTTTATTCAGCAATTATATTTAAATTCAAAACATCTTTTTAAGTAGCTAGCTGGTGTAGATTCTTCACAATAGATTATCTGCATGCTTGGATTCTCAATCACTTTATTTCTCATCGGTAAATATTTCCTACTCTATTTCATTTTCACTACATGTCATATTTATGATGTTATGTAATACATACTAAGACAAAATTGGGTTTTTCACATACAATATGTTGATTCAACATAACAAACACATTAATAAAAAAAATTTAAATCTTTAATTTGAAACTTCCACATTGATTTTATTTCATCATAAACAAAAATGTTTTATGACTGTTTAGAATCTCTATAATTATCATAAAGAACAGTTAGAAATACAATAAATGATATAGATTTATTGAGAGAAAAAAGTAAATGAATGACACCAGCTTCATATTTATTTTGTTTTTCTTACAGCATTTTTAGGCTGGAGACAGCCATTGGCTGCTATAGCTCACTTTTAATATACTTCTATCTCACTAGTAGAATGGAAACTTGGTACATGTAGTAGTTGTGCAATTTGATCTGAAGAAAAAATTATGTCAGAGAACTGACACAATTTGTATCATGGAAATCTATACTGCTCACTTTTTTGGCTTTTGTCATCAATAAAAGGACAAAGAAATCATTACAACCTGCAGACTTCAGACTCAGTTTGCCACAAACTCAAGGTGCACTCAGTCTTGTACAGTGAACTCTGCCACTGCCTATCAAAATTGGGACGGCTGGAGGCCCCTGAGCTCCCACTTTGTGCTGCATGTGAGCTAAGCACAATTTTTGACAGCGAAAGATATTGAATGTCTGTGCATTTTTAAAATATTACTTGCACATTCTAGCAGTGTAAATGATCATCATTACAATTTTAACCACCAATAGTCACTAATGAAGTGGGATAACTGTTACCTGCATGAATTCATACCAACTGCAGCTGAGAAACATAAAGCATAGTCAGAGGTAGGTGTATGTTAGAGTACTGGTCTGTTAGTTGCTAGATTGAATTCTGCCATAGCCACTCAGTCTTTAGGTATAGCCTCTTCCTCAGTTTTTTTAGTATTACAGCTAGCTAACCATAAACTATGCCTCAGATTACTATAATGCGCTAGAAGTCGGATAGAGACCCTGACTATGAGGACATGTGACCTGCTTAGACGACTATGAGTGTTATAATTCGTGAAATTTAACAACCTAATGTTTTATTAGCTATTAGCTATTGCTAAACCCTTCCAATTGAAACTGCTCCTGCCATCTACGCAGGTCTTTTAAAACTATCATTAGTAAAAGGATTCCTGTGAAGTTTTCCTTCTGTGTAATCATCACAAAAATTTACCACCTCATTACTATCACATCCACTAACATCACTACAGCAAGCTGACTCAAACCATCATTGCCCAAAAATGACCAAATGCCCGTGCCACAAATTCTCATTCCAACCAGCCACATTACTCTGTTCAAGTAATGCTAACTGCATCAGTAACAGAAAGCATGCTGGTGATGAAGTGGATGAAAAGGCAAGCTTCGATGGATTAATCGCGCTACATTAACCAATTCCCTGGCATAGGCAACATATAGCACCAATCGTTCAGTCGGCACGTCTCCAATTTAAAAAAAATCTATTATCCAACATAACATTCAATTGTTTGGTTTACATTGCTGTGACATAGCACTTCCAGTAATACAAAAATTGAAATGAAAAAAATTGATATTTTATGTTTATGGTTGCCGGAATGCTACTATTGAGCGTTGCTCCGCCCAAAATTATTTTAGAGTACTTGACTCTGAAGCTCAGAATTTAGTAACTAGAAGGTAAATAAGCCAGCACTGTGTTTGAACTCTTAGCAGCGTCATAACTGTCTGTAAGTGAGTTTAAGATTGAAACAGTCGAAATTTTAGCTTTATCTTTTTGCACTACGGTACTTTTTTTGGATACTATAGAAAATAGTTTTGTTTTCATTTGCTTTAGAAATTCTTCTCATGCTGATTGTCTACAGGAAAAGAGTTTAAGAATAAAATATAAAATTACCAAGTTACCACACTGGTCATCATAAACTTGTCGGTGAGAGAGTAAATCATTCAGCAATTGACAATACAAAGACAAGCATACCAGAGTGACTTGAAGCTACTGGCAATTATTCGTGTTTCAACACGTCTAGAAACAATCCAGCAAGTTGACACTAAAGTCATCCTGGCCTCAGATTAGCTATGCAATACATGACTAACTCAGTGGGGGAAAGTAACTTAACTATACTTTACTAATTGAAACATACACTAGCATACGAAAAATGGAGTAATCATGACATTATGCATACTATCAGATTATGTCATTATCATCAATATTTTATCAGTGTCTGTCAACACTCAGAATGTCAATGTATTGTTTCATCTTTACAAAAAATAAATATATATGTATCATATAATAATATATATATAATTGACTCATAACAACAAGTCTAATTAAACAAGTTAGAGACAATATCCTTGTTTTATAAAGTAGAACCTCTCTTATCTGGGCACCATAATTTTGGGCTGAAACTTAGAATTGCCATATCTCATAATAATAATATTAAACCACATAACATGTATTGCAAACATTAAATAATACATTATAATACTTACATTGCAGTAATAGAGTAGACAAGTTCCAGCAATTCTTAATTAATGTTTAGTCATGTACTTTATCCTACCATAACTGAACAGCTGCCAGGTAGAGTGAGGAGCCTGTACCCTGTATCTTAGAGGCTGATAAGGGAGGTTCTACTATATGTAAAGCTAAGTTACTCATATGTGGTTACCAGAATATGGTGCACAGTGTAGGTCATTAAAATAAAATGCTGTCATTGCTACCTTAACACTAAGGAAAAAAATTTGACACTATTATCAAAATATAATTTTTATGCTCATACTAAATATTTGATGTCAACTAAACTGTTAGATTAACAGTACTTAGTTTAGATTTAAGTCTATATAGAGAGAAAAGAACACAGAAAAGTAGTAATTTATTACTACCTTTGCTGTCAGAGTAGACTCCTACATAAGTACTTTCATCATATATCTGACATCTGTATATCCCAGTTGGTGCAAGTACATTGTCACGATGAAGTATGACTGATCGAGGCCCTCTAGTTCTAGATATAGTATTGGCCATTTTATTTCCAACAGGATTTCCATCAGGAGAGTACCAATTACTAATGCCTTCGATAAAATTATCTTGACTCCTACAGCATTGAGACTCATTAGTGAAACAGTACAGCGCTTCACCATCTTCTCCTATATCATTGATATTGACAATACTATTGTTAGAAAAATAATGACCTTTTAGTAATAGAACACCTAAGGAAAAACACAAGTGATTATTTAAGTGAATGATTTCAATATTATCATACCCATTGGTGACTGAGTTGATGCCGTAAATTGTTGATATGGCCCATTACCATCTTTGTTAACAGCTGCTATTTCAAATGTGTAGGAAGTGCCAGGGAATAATGAAGTAGCTACAAATGATGTGTCAGTAGTTGTTATTGGTCCTGTAGTAATAGAAGTTTCATTATAACGAATTTTGTAGCCTGTAATTGGAGAATTTTGTAGGAGACAATCCACTGGCTGCCATGAAATGGTAATACTAGTGAAGTTACTATCATCCAATATTTCACGGACTGTGCCACTTGGAACTACAAATCCAATGCATTACAAAAACACATTTTAGTTAACAACTTGAAAGTATATTTTGTTATTTGTTTTTCATGTGTATTCAGATTTTCTTATGAAATGTATATAATGTATACTTCCACAATGTATATATAATATTCGGGGGAAATATTATACGTATATTTATTATACACTAGATATCTTCACGATGTTATTTTTGGTATGCAACTTGTGAGGTAACTCATGTTAGCTCATAGTGTTATCTCATAGCTAAATTACTCAAGCTTATTACCCTAGTAATTATAGCAACAAAGGCCTGGCTTACCAGTTTGCTGGAATGTTACTGCTAGCTTCCTCTAGTAAAAGCCTACCCTAATGGGTTAAAGCAGCTGCTAAAATATCAGCTCGGAGTTTGAGAAGCTCTAAGAGAGTTTTACTGGCAACTTCACCCAAACAAAAGTTACCAACCCTAGTACAAATTAAATTGTCACTGAAGATAACTAGCATGACATTACACCAATTATTATATTCATAAGAGTGATATGGCGAGAAATTTCACTCACAAACTTAAATTTTTATCGCCTCTGGCTCATGGAAATAAATTAGACTGCTCATGAAATATTTTGCCTTATCACACTCTGACTCATGTAATAAGTACTATATTATATGTACTATATAATGGTAAGCTCAACATACTTGATGTTAGAGTAGTGAGGGATTCTGTATCTGATAATCTATTTCTAGTATTTATTGCTGTTATAGTGATATTATATGTTATGTTTTCTTGTAAACCAGATAGAGTATACATCCTCATGGATCCTGAGATTGTTTGGCTTCCACTTGGAGCATCAGAACATCCTGCAGTTCTGTTATAACTTATGGTGTAATTTTGAACTACATCAATATCTGACTGTGTCCATGTGAGCATCACTGAAGTTTGTTGAACTTTTCCTTGTATGCTTGTAGGATGACTGCTTAATAATTCAACTAAAAACATCAAATAGGTATGTTGAGGTGCACTATAAATTTGATAAAAATTTCATATAAACTACTACAACTACTACTCTTATTACTTACGTGTAAGTGCTATTGTATGTGTGGGACTTGTAACATTCACATTGTTAACATGTACTGAAGAGGCTGTGTACTGACAAGTATATTGTGCACCGTTTTCAGTTCGTTGCAGAGTACTCAAGTTCAATTCTCTATTATTCTGATTTGATACAACTTGTCCATTTCTTCTCCACTGATATGATGGTGAAGTCACTTCCAAAGAAGAAGGAGGTGTGGCTGCACAGGTGAGGGTGTAATCACGAAGAGCAATTGGTAACTGGCTCTCCATTATAGAGATAGGTATAGCTGGAGCTAAATATGTATAGCAGCATGAATTAATCTCACATATTAAAATGACAAACTAACCTGTAACTGCTACTGATACAAAACTACTCATACTAGATGCTCCAATAGTTACAGTACATGTATAAGTTCCAGCATAGGATTGCCTAACTCGAGTTAGTACTAATGAATCCGTCACCATATTAGATGGAGCTGTAGCCAGTGGTGGAGTACGCATCATTTGTCCTGTCCACTGAACTCTAGCTATAGCAAGTCCTGATAGAGTTCCAGTACATGTGAGAGTAACATCATCTACACCAGCTACTCCAATAGGGTTGGGTGGAGTTATAGTGACAGAGATGACTGTAACTGTATGAAATAGATTGAAATATGTACTTCAATTTAAAATTATTATGTGTATACCTTATCATTGATTGTCACTATTTATTTAGTGATATGTATTTAATTTTTTTAATTTTGAAAACATCCACTAGTTTTTATTATTACATTTGAATTGATACCCTTCTAGTTGTCCAGGTCTGAGTTTGAAAATTAGTGTAAGCATTAACTATAGGGAGACAATTACAGAAAAATGTACAAGCTATGAGTTATATTCTCCAAGTGGGAAACTTTAATACCCTCGAACTCCTACTGCCTATGCCCTTGCTAATTGGAGCTGGCTATTTTTATACACTACTATATTACAAAGAGTTCACAGTTAGCTTTTGTACTATATTTGTCAATTACACATAACCTACACAGTTCTGTTTTACTTACCAATTATTAGTATTTCATGTGTGGGACTAGTTCCCATTACAGAATTCACAAGATATGTAGATGTAGCTGAATAGTGACAGGTATATTGTGTTGTATTCTGAGTTAACTGTAGTGGACTCAAGTCTAACTGACTACTATTCTGTCCTGTCAATAGAGCATTTTCCTCCATCCATGAATATGATATTATTATTAATGTTGATGAAATATTCACATTACAAGTGAGTATGTAATTGAGTAAAACTGTTGGCACTCTACTCTGTGTAATGCTGGCTGATGTTTGGGGAACTGTGTAACATTGTATACTATGAAACAATATTTATACATTGATAATTAATTACCTGACACTGATAAATTGACTGAAGTGGTTAGTATAGAACTGCTAATTGAAGCCATACATTGTACAGATGGATTGTGTTGGCTCACTCTCTCTATTCTCAACATATCTGTGAATGTATTTGTACTTCCTTGAACAGCCTGACCTTGCAGTGGGCCACGAGACACTTGACCAGTCCAAGTAAATGATGGTGTACCACCTCTACCAGTTATATTAGCAGTACATGTGAATGTAAGAGACTCTCCAGCCACAACTTCTGGGTTGATAGGAGATATTGAGACAAAACTAACTACAAACATTAAACAAGTGAAAATCAGTTTAATTTAATTGCTAACTTGATATTTTGAGATACACACAATTGCATAATGTTGCATAAAGACATCACTAATTGTTTCAATAAAAATTGTCAAATATTCTACTCAACTTTATAGTTCATCTTACATAATAAAACTAATTGCAGTATTAACAACAGCAAAGAACTTGTAAAATGATGGGAGTGATATGATATAATTGAATTTTTGATTATTTAATTTGCTAGAGAGTCACTTTGCTGGACACGATTACATGACTATTTCAGTAGTATAGAGCATGGGAAAAGATGATAAGCAATTCAACTCTTTACATTAAATTCAACAGCATTTATTTGCTGTGGTGAAGTTTGCATCATAAAAATATGAACCAAAACAAAAATAATCTAGCTACACTATTTACCAGATATTATATTGATGATGTTAATAGTAGCATTAAAAAGATTTCCATTACTATTTGGTACTGAACATGTATATATTCCCAGTGATCCAACTGGAGCTCCAATACTTGCCAGACGAACTTGTTGAACATGCACTACTCTGAATAATGTATCTGTAGTCTGTCCTAAAAATTTTAAGGTAACAACAGGAGGTCCAGTAGGAGGATACCAGTTCCCAATAGCCCCCATTCCAGTTTCTGAATTTCTACAACACTCCATATTGACATATCTAGTGTCACATATTAATGTATTTCCAGGATCTTCACGATCAGGAGGTTGACCTCCTATATCAGTAATATTTACAGAATCTCCATCACCAAGTGTTTTTGATCCTATTCTAAAATATAAGGCTGCAAATAAATAAAACAATAAATACCAGCTAACATTTTTTCACTTGTCTCTCTTTATAATCTCAGCAATGTCAGCATATTATTTAATATGTTATATTTTTAGTCTGAGCATCACTGAAGTTTGTAGAACTATCTCTTGTATGTTTGTAGGACTGCTTACTAAATATATAAAATATGGTCCTGAGGTGCATTTCCAGTTTTACTGTAATTACAAATTATATTCTTCCATAAAATGCTGACAATTGATAATGCTGACTAAGCAATAAAATTTTACTAATGCTACTACTAGTATTACTACTCGTAATACTTACATGTAATTTTTATAGTATGCGCATTACTGATAACATCCACATTGTTAACGTATATTGAAGAGGCAGTGTACTGGCAAGTATATTGTGCACCGTTTTCAGTTAGTGGTAGACGTCTCAAGTTTAATTCTCTATTATTCTGATTTGATACAACTTGTCCATTTCTTCTCCACTGATATGATGGTGAAGTCACTTCCAAAGAAGAAGGAGGTGTGGCTGCACAGGTGAGGGTGTAATTACGAAGAGCAACAGGTGACTGGCTCTCCATTATAGAGATAGGTATAGTTGGAGCTAAATATGTATAGCAGCATGAATTAATCTCACATATTAAAATGACAAACTAACCTGTAACTGCTACTGATACAAAACTACTCATACTAGATGCTCCAATAGTTACAGTACATGTATAATTTCCAGCATGGGATTCTTTAACTCGAGTTAGTACTAATGAATCACTGACCATATTAGATGGAGCTGGTGGAGTATACATCATTTGACCTGTCCATACAACTCTAGCTATAGCAGGTCCTGATAGAGTTCCAGTACATGTGAGAGTAACATCATCTCCACCAGCTCCACTAGGGTTGGATGGAGTTATAGTGACAGAGGTGACTGCAACTGTGCAAAGTAGATTGAAGTATACACTTTAATTTTTTATTATTATTTGTATACCTTATCATTGTTTGTCATTTTTGGCGAGCGAGCGTAGCGAGCGAGACACTTACAAGGGTAACACAATTGAAAATCGGGGATGTTTGTTGGCGAGCGAGTGTAGCGAGCGAGACAGTATTAGGGGTGGATAATGCAAAATCGGGTAAATGTTATGTATACTAGTGGTGTGCTTGAGCACAAATGGCGAGCGAGCCTTAAACTACACTATTGTTAAATGATTGATTTTAACAACTAACACTCAAGCTACTAAAATAAAGTCGAGTTGAGTTTTTAAATTACATATGCGGCAAAGGGAATTCAATGCCATAGTAACCGCTCCCCGCAACTGTTTGAATTGAAAAAGAAGCAACAAAATTAAGTCACGTTATTTAAAGTTTTCTTTGTGACATTCTTAATAGTAGTTGTAACGCACAATACTTTCACACAACTGAACATACCTACGCAAGACTTACCTTATGGTTCGTCTAGTGGAAAATGAATTTACTGTTGAGTAGGGCTTATAACTGTGACAAATAGCGATTAACTCGAATAGAAATGGAGCTCCCATAAGTTTTTGCGTTTTAACTGCACCCGCAAAAGAATTCAAAGCGTTAAACAATTCAATTTCTAAGGTGATACGGGTAATGATCGCTAAACCAGAGGATTCTGTTTAGTGAAGTTTGGGATGGGGTCGAACGCGGAGCGAACACAAAAATACGGAGGGTCAAAGTACAAAATGACATACATACGTCCAAACATATAATATATAACTAGTGATGTGCTTGAGCACAAATGGCTAGCGAGCCTAAAGACTATACTATTTTTATATGAATGATTTTGACTTCTAACACTGAAGCTACTGAAAATAAGGTCTAGTTTTTAAATTTGGCATACACGGTAAAGGGATTTTAGTGCCATAGTAACAACTCTCTGCAACTGCTTGAATTGAAGGGAAAAAACAACAACAAAACAATACACGTTATTTAAAAGTTTTCTTTGTGATATTCTTTAGCTAAGTAGTGGTTGTAACACAATGCACCTTACACAGACATGCACCTACACAGACTTACCTTCGTGGTTAATCTAGTGGACAATGCATTTTCAAGTAAATACTGTTGCGCACGGCTTATAACCATGACAAAGAGCGCATTGACTTACCACCGCCACTAAGGATTCTCAGAGCTCGTTAATTGAAAAATACTGGAACTGTGAACGCTTTACCTAACTTACGTAATTAGAAGCACGGGCGAAAACAGAGGTCTCACGTACCCCATAAACAGATAAACTAGTGATGTGCTTGAGCACAAATGGCGAGCGAGCCTAAAGACTATACTATTTTTATATGAATGATTTTGACTTCTAACACTGAAGCTACTGAAAATAAGGTCCAGTTTTTAAATTTAGCACACACGGTAAAGGGATTTCAGTGCCATAGTAACAACTCTCTGCAACTGCTTGAATTGAAGGGAAAAAACAACAACAAAACAATACACGTTATTTAAAAGTTTTCTTTGTGGCATTGTTTAGCTAAGTAGTGGTTGTAACATACAATGCTTTGACACAACTGGACATGCACCTATACAGACTTACCTTCGCAGTAAGTGGACAATGTATTTTCAAGTAAATACTGTTGCGCACGGCTTATAACCATGACAAAGAGAGCATTGACTTACCACTGCCACTAACTCGAATAGAAATGGAAGTCCCTTAAGTTTTCAAGTTTTAACTGCACCCGTAAAAGAATTCAAAACGGTAAACAATTCAATTTCTAGGGTGATACGGGTACTGATCGATAAACCAGAGGATTCTGTTTAGTGCAATTTGGGATGGGGTCGACCACATAACTAACACAAAAACGCGAGGGTCAAAGTACAAAATGACATACATATGTCCAAACATATATACAAATAAATAAATAAAACTAGTGGTGTGCTTGAGCACAAATGGCGAGCGAGCCTGATAGTTAGGTAACATAAAATGTTACTATTTTTAGCGTACTTCATGCAAACACTATAATAGCAGTTATGACCTTTTATTTCAGCAAACAAATACAAAATCACTCTCCTACCTGATTTGTTAACTTTTGTAGTATCAAACATCTGCCATTCTGATAATTTCAATTACCAGTAACTCTTGAACAAGCTCTCAGCTATGATAAAAAAATAAACCAATGTTATTATTTGTAATTTTAGCCTACAAATATAGAATCACTACTTCCCTCAATTTCCTGAGTATTGATAACTTCTGCAGTATCAAATTGAAGTTACTTTGACTATCTGAATTACCGTGAATTCTTGACAACAAGCTCTCACCTACAAAAACAAAAGACAATCAATTTTAGCACACAAATACAAATTACTTTCTTACCTCATTTTCTTGAGCAGTGGTAACTTTTGTAGTACCAAATTTGAGCCAATCTGACTATTTGAATTTACCAGTCACTGTTGACAAGCTCTTAGCTACAAAAAAGAAAGGCCAGAGTTAATTTTGCATATTTAGCTAACAAATATGGAATTACAGTACTTACCTCAGCTTCCCTCGAGAAGTAGCTTCCTTAGCATTAATACTACGGCATTCTGACTACCAACGGCTCTTGACACCAACAACCGGCACTCCGTATCACCCCATAAAACGGCGAAGTTTTGAAATTAAGTCTGGAAAAGGGTCTTCAATGCCATAGTAACCTGTCGAATCAACTTTTTGTTTCTTGAAAAGCAAGCATTTTCGCAGGAATTTTCTCAAACTTTGGAGCTTAAGTATAAAGTAAGGCTTGTTTAATGCTGTAGTTTCAGAATAAACTGCGGTCAAACCTAAAAAGCCGTGTTTTTTGGAGAAAAGAGTTCCCCGCGCGTTTAAAGAGCATACGTACCATCCCACATACATATATACATAACATATACCCGATTTTGCATTATCCACCCCTAATACTGTCTCGCGCGCTTCGCTCGCTAGCCAATAAATAAACATCCCCGATTTTCGATTGTGTTACCCCTGTAAGTGTCTCGCTCGCTACGCTCGCTCGCCAATAAATAAATAAATATAGCGAAATCTCGATTGCGTTACCCCTGAGAGTGTCTCGCCAGATTCGCTTGCTCGCCAATAACATATATCCGATTTTACATTATCCACCCCTAATACTGTCTCGCTCGCCAATTATACTCCTAATTGCCATTTACTTTAATATGTAATGTAATACAGGAGACTTTAATTACTGTAATTGAATCAGGCCATGCAGCTGCATGTCAGAGCAAACTATCTGGAAAACTAGCTAGTCAAACTAATACACATATAAAACAAACAATGAGCATAAATAAATATGAAGTAAAAAACATTATCTCAGCTTATGCTAGTACTCCATATATTAAATTTCAAATATATGCACAGAAAATGCAGATTTTAGCTGATGGAGAGAAGACTACTGATTACTCTAAAACTTCAACTCAATAGCTCTTTTCAGAATATTGAAAACATCCTCTAGTTTTTATCACTATATTTGAAGCAATACCCTTATACTTGTCCAGGACTCAGTCTGAAAATCAGAGTAAGCATTAACTATAGAGAGACACTAACAGAAATTTATACAATCTGTGAGTTACACTACTTCAAAACAAATAGCTTCACAATTAGTTTTGTGATATTCTTTGTCAATTACACATTAATTAACTGTTCTGTTATACTTACCAATAATTAGTATTTCATGTGGGGGACTTATTCCCATTACAGAATTCACAAGATATGTAGATGTAGCTGAATAGTGACAGGTATATTGTGTTGTATTCTGAGTTAACTGTAGTGGACTCAAGTCTAACTGACTACTATTCTGTCCTGTCAATAGAGCATTTTCCTCCATCCATGAATATGATATTATTATTAATGTTGATGAAATATTCACATTACAAGTGAGTATGTAATTGAGTGAAACTGTTGGCACTCTACTCTGTGTAATGCTGGCTGATGTTGGGGGAACTGTGTAACATTGTATACTATGAAACAATATTTATACATTGATAATATAATTACCTGACACTGATAAATTGACTGAAGTGGTTAGTATAGAACTGCTAATTGAAGCCATACATTGTACAGATGGATTGTGTTGGCTCACTCTCTCTATTCTCAACATATCTGTGAATGTGTTTGTACTTCCTTGAATAGCCTGACCTTGCAGTGGACCATGAACTACTTGACCAGTCCAAGTAAATGATGGTGTACCACCTCTACCAGTAATAGTAGCAGTACATGTTAATGTAAGAGACTCTCCAGCCACAACTTCTGGGTTGATAGGAGATATTGAGATAGAACTAACTACAAACATTAATGGAGTAAACATCAGTTCAATTTGATAGTTTAGTTGATATTTTAGAGTTACACTGTATTGTACAAATTTTTGTAAAGACATCTCTTTAATTGTTTCAATAAATCAAAGTATCATTTCTACTATCATGAAATGATCTTATAAAATTGAATATATGGTTATATTATTATATTTATTTTGTCATATAATACTCATCTTTGAACATTTTTAAAGCCAACTTTGCAACACATGATTATATGAACATGATAGTAGTATACAGGATGTGAACAGATGATATGCAATTCAGCTATTCACATTAATTTCAACAGCAAATTTGCTGGAGTGAAATTTGCATCATCAAATTATGACAAAATTAAACAAACAAAACAAAAATAATCTAGCTCACTGTTTACCAGATAATGTATTGATGATATCAATAGTTGCACTGACAAGAGTTCCATTACTGTCAGGTACTGAAAATGTATATATTCCAAGTGGTCTAACTGGAGCTCCAATGCTTGCCAGACGAACTTGTTGAGCATACAGTACTCTGTATAATGCATCTGTAGTCTGTCCTAAATTTGCTGCAGTAATAACAGCAGAACCTGAGGGAGTGTACCAGTTCCCAATAGCTCCCATTTCACTCTCTGAATTTCTACAACAATCCACATTGACATTAGTAGTGTCACATATTAATGTATTTCCAGGATCTGTATGATTAAAAGGTTGAACTCCTATATCAGTGATATTTACAGAATCTCCATCATTGAGAGTTCTTGATCCAATTCTAAAGAATAACTCTGCAAAATAATAAAACAATAAACAATAGAGCATGCTCAATGATAAGTTACGTGATATGGGTAAGGGTGATGTCATGGGGATGAGGTGTGTGATAATTAGCTAGTACAGAAATATAATATGAGCATGTGCTGATAATCTAAGTGCTTGTGTGACACAGTTCCTGCTATGCTGTTGGTGGTGGATTACATCACAGAAAGCAATCATCAATTGTCACTGTGGAAATTATCAATTTAAACAGCTAAAATACACTGGAATTATTTGTTTTCATCATTATAAACATTTTGTAGTAGGAGTTATTTTTTTCTATGGAGTCATAATCATTTCTAAATTTGATGATGTATAAAATTGACATTCAAAAATTAAAGTAGATGCTAGGTTAGGTGTCATAATTTGTGAGTTAAGCTATTAATCATTCTCAACACTATAAAGGTATTAGTTCGATATCAAAGAGACCATAGCTGTAACACTTAGACAATCTGAATCATTATGTAAGCTTATTTATAGCTATCCAGCAGCTTAATGTTGAACTTATACTAAATTTCACACTTAATGGAGCCTAAAGAGAAGCAAAGGAAAAATGTGAAATAATCACAGTTGTCACCGGGAAATTTGAACCCACAACCCTTTTTTAGCCACCAGTGCTCTGGAGGAGGAGGTGCTTTTGGTCAACAATAACTGGTCTGTAGAGTATGAGACTGCAGCAAGCAGTATTACTCAATAGTATAAAAGCAAAATGCACAGGTAGATATAGCTAGGGGTCCTGGGTTCAATTCCTCAGCAACAACTGAGATTTTTTTACATTTTACCTCTACTTCTTGTTAGATCCATTTAAGTGAGAAAGTTTCAATCTAGTTTTTATGAAGGATCACAACTTGATGACTTTTATATTAGCTAGCTAATTTCTCTATCATTATAATACTGTTGTTAGGAAAAATAATTACCTTTTAGTAATACATTAACTATGGAAACAAAGTAAATGGTTGCTAACCAAATGATTGCAATATTATCATACCCATAGGTGGCTGAGTTGATGCTATGAATTGTTGATATGGTCCATCACCCTCTTTGTTAGCAGCTGCTATTTCGAATGTGTAGAAAGTGGCAGGGAATAATGAAGTAACTACAAATGATGTGTCAGTAGTTGTTATTGGTCCTGTAGTAGTAGAAGTTTCATTATAACGAATTTTGTAGCTTGTAATTGGAGAATTTTGTTGTAGACAAATCACTGGCTGCCATGAAATAGTAATACTAGTGAGGTTGTTGTCTTCCAATAATATTTCTTGAACTGTGCCACTAGGAGCTACAAAGACAATTCATTACAGAAACAGTTGTTGTTTTTTAGAAAAATTAAGTATATATACATGTATATATATATTTGTTGTACAGGTGCATTCAAATTTTTTTATAAAATTTATATAATGTATACTTCCTCAATTTGAAATTTTTTAGGGAAAATATATGTGTATATTATATATACTCACACACACAGATATATATATATATATTATATATAATTATATTTATATATTTTATTGCACCTTTTATATTTTTAATTGAATATTTCCGCATCACGCGAGCGTTCTGTATTCTCCCATATTGTACGGTTTATATTGTACGGTACACTACGCATGCGCGTAGCGAGTAAAATCAATGAAAATTGAATTGTAACCGGTTGAGAAAAAATATCAAGGCAGCAATAAATCACTTATCACCCTCGTCGTACAATATGGGAATGATATTTTACTCTCACGCCACATTTTCACTCGCCTTTGGCTCGTGAAAATATTTTGCGTGCTCGTAAAATATTTTCCCATATTGTACTCTGACTCGTGCTATA